>Ga0207694_10000242_pt1 | contig 52657 bp, 37 predicted proteins | sample KBSC34metaG_FD_184353 | JGI IMG/M metagenome (GOLD analysis project Ga0207694, IMG submission 184353) | Corn rhizosphere microbial communities from Kellogg Biological Station, Michigan, USA - KBS C3-4 metaG (SPAdes) (version 2) | ecosystem: Host-associated > Plants > Roots > Rhizosphere > Soil... | reverse complement strand
CTGTTGGACGGGATCGAGCGCGGCTATTTCGACGAGAAGGACGTCGTCGCCCGCGCGACTAAACGGGCCGAGACGGCCAAGGCCAGCCAGGCCGCCGACAGCTTCGACGCAGCCTGGCGGCTCTATTCGGATTCGTTCGACGGCAACGAGGTCGATCTGGTGCGCCAGCTGACCATGTCCGTCCGCCGCAACGTCGCCTTCGTCACCCCGGTCAATCTCAACGCGGCGGTCAAGCTGCTGAAGGACCTGAACCGCGGCCGCGACGCCGACGAGATGCTGAAGCACTACATGGCGGAGCGGAAGGATGGCCGCGCCTTTTTCGACCTGGCCGCCTATCCCTTCGCCGGCGACATCACCGACCCGGACGTGAAGGCCGCCTTCGAGAAACGCTACCTGGAATTCCCCGACGACCGGTCAGCCGCCGACGTGCTGCTGGGCATCGCTCGCACCCGCACCCTGGCCCATGCCGACATCGCCGTGCTGTCGAAGCTCAAAGCAGACGATTTCCAGACCCTGTTCAAGACCCAGACCGGCCCCGACCGCGCGCGCCTGATCCACGCTGCCATCCAGCTCGACCGCATGACCGGCGCCGGCGACGAAGCCAGGGCGATCACGAAGGCGGCCAAGGACGCACTGAAGAAGATCGCCGGGGAGAGCGCGCTGAACCGCCGCCGGGTGCTGCAGCTGCTGGACAAGAATGCGTTGGAGGATGAAGCGGCGAAAACGGCTGTGCCTGCGATATCCCCGGCGCCCTCAGAAAGCCCCTCGCCCGTGAAAACGGGAGAGGGAGGGGCCCGGCCCGAAGGGTCGGGAGGGTGAGGGCGTGAAGCGGATCACGATCACCGCTGCATTGGCGATCGTCTCGCTGATCGCGACATCGCCGGCCTTGTGCGCCGGCAAGCGTTACGAGGTGAAAGGCACGGCGACGGTTACGGCAATGCCTGACGTGGCACATTTCACTGTTCCACTCTCGGCATCGGCAAACGGGTGGATCGGGCCGCCTCGCGCAACGAGTTGGGAGCTTGTGCGGAAATTCAAGGATGCCGGGGCTTTCGATGCCGCTTTGAGACAATGCTCGAACGAGCCCTATCCGTGCATATCTTCAATCAGCGTCCAAGTTTCGGATTTTTCAATGCTGAGGACCCTGGCTCAGATCGCCAGCGAAAACGACTACAAGGGCTGGACTGTGTTCTATGACCTTGGTGATCCGTCCAGCGTCGCTAGGAAGGCGAAGGAGGCGGCGCTCGCTGATGCGCGGGAAAAAGCGGCGCTGGAGGCGCGGCGTCTTGGCCGTCAGACGGCAACACTGAAAGATATCGGCAAGGCGAACATTTGCTCGCTGGCCCTGCATGATGAGCCCAGTTATTGCTACATCGAAGGCGAGGAGCCTACCGAAGAGGTGGTTGTCACCGCCTTTAGGCGGGACTTTGTGCGCACGAATTTCGACGTGCCTGCCCCAGACCAGAAGAAGATGAGGGCAACAGTCGACGCGACGTTCGAGCTGAAATAGCCTTTAGCTCATCCGTTGGGGCCAACCGGCCTGCTTCCCACCAGCGCCACCCGCTTCATGATCCGCCGGCTGTTATAGTCGGCGACGGCGTAGTGCAGGCAGCAGCGATTGTCCCAGAAGGCTACGTCGTTGACCTGCCAGTTGAAGCGGACGTGGAATTCCGGGCTCTGCACATGGGCGAACAGGAAGGCGAGCAGGGCTTCGCTCTCCGCCTTCGTCATGCCGACGATGTCGGCGGTCCAGTTGGCGTTGACGTTCAGCGCCTTGCGGCCGGTGACCGGGTGGACCTCGACCACCGGATGGATGCTGGTGGGCCAGCTGTTCAGCCGGTCGCCCAGCGTGTCCCGCACCTTGCGGCTATGGCTCGCCAGCCGCTCGATCGAATGACGGGCCGACAGGTGGTCGACGATCCCCTGCATGGTGGGCGACAGCGCGTCATAGGCCGCATACATGCTGGCCCAGCACGTGTCGCCGCCGACATCGGCGCGCTGCACGCATTGCAGGATCGAGCCCTGGGGCGGCACCTCCAGATAGGTGCGGTCGCGGTGCCAGCGGTCGGCGCCGTCGCCCTTGCCGGCCATCTGGTCCAGCACCAGGATCTCGCGATGCTCGCGCTTGATCGGCTGGATCTCAGAGATATCGGGGGTGCCGAAATAGCGGCCGACGCGGATATGGGTCTCGTCGTCCAGCGGCTTCTGGTTGCGGAAGAAGACGACCAGGTTCTCGGCATAGGCCTTGTCGATCGCGGCCACCGTTTCGGGTGACAGCGGCTCGTTGAGGTCGACGCCCGCGATCTCGGCGCCGATATTGGCCGTCAGTTTCTTGACCGTGATCATCGCATTCCCCCTCGCCTTGGTTGCTTCAAATTTACCAAGCAAACGGTTGCTTTGGCAACCGAGCCGCATTAGCCTCGGCCACCCGCCCGAACCCCATGCCGCGCACCCTTCCCATGCTCGATCCCGTTCTCAGTGAAATCGTCAAGAACGCCCTGCTGATGGTGGCGCAGGAGGCCGGCATCCGCGCGGCCCGTAGCGCTGGTTCCACCTTCGTCAGCCAGTCGGCGGAGATCGCCTGCGCCCTGTTCGATGCCGAGGGGCGGGTGATCGCCCAGACCGAGGTCGGGCAGATGCACCTCTCGGCCTTGCGCGCCATGCTGGGCGCCGTCAAGGAGGACCATCCGGCCGACACGCTGGAAGACGGTGACATACTGATCACCAACGACCCGTTCCGTGGCGGCATCCACCCGACCGATGTTGGCGCCTTCCGGCCGATCTTCCATGAGGGGAAGGTCGTGTTCTATTGCGGCGTGATGATGATCGTCTCGGATCTCGGCGGTGTCTCCGCCGGAGGCCTGCCGGCCAACGCGACTGAATGCTTCCACGAGGGGCTGATGATCCCGCCGGTGAAACTCTACCGGGCGGGTGAACTCGACGAGCAATTGGCACGGATGATCCGCGGCAACAGCCGCACGCCGGGCAAGCTGGCGGCTGACATCGACGCGCTGGCGGCCGGCGGCAATATCGCCGCCCAGCGCATGGCGGAGCTGATCGCCAAGCACGGTTATGACCGGCTGATGGGGATCATCACCGAGCTGATGGATTACACCGAGCGCCTGGTGCGGATGGGCATCGCGGCGATCCCGGACGGTATCTATCGCGGCACCTATACGGTGGAGAGCGACGGGGTCGATCCCGACAAGACCTATGACGTGGTGGCGACCATCACTATCGACGGGTCGGATTTCCGGGTCGATTTCACCGGCACTGCCGGGCTGGCGAAAGGGCCGATCAACTCGTCCGCCTCGCAGTCGCTGTCCTGCGTGCTGTTCGTGCTGCGCTGTTTCCTCGATCCCGACATCCCGATGAATGAGGGGTTCTATCGCCCCATCCACGCACATTTCCCTGAGGCTTCGCTCGTCAATGCCGCCTATCCGTCGGCCTGTAATCTCAGGCTCGCGGCGGGGCAGGGGATCATCGATGCGATGTTCCGGGCGATGGCTCAGGTCTATCCCGAGAAGACCATGGCTGGGTCGGCCACCGTCCACACCGTCAACGCCACCGGCAAGCTGCCGGAGGGCGACCGGATGTGGGCGATGCTGGATGTCACCATGGGCACCGGCGGTGGCCGGCCCGGCCATGACGGTGTCGACGGCATCCCCTTCATCTTCTTTGCCGGCGGTGGATACGACCGCAACATCGAATCCTATGAGTGGCAGAATCCGGTGCGCTATCGCCGGTTCGAGCTGCTGCCCGATTCAGCTGGCCCCGGCGAATGGCGCGGCGGCAGCGGTACGATCAAGGAGATGGAATTCCTGACAGAATCCCAGCTCACCGTCCGCGCCACCGACCGGTGCAAGATACCGCCGCAAGGCGCCGCCGGCGGGAAAGCCGGCAGCGGCTTCGCCTGGATCGTGAATGAAGGACAGCCGGATGAGGAAGCGCTGCCGCCCAAGAAGACCAACCATCGCGTTCCCGCCGGCACCGTGCTGACCATGGCCGTCCCCGGCGGGGGCGGTTTCGGCGATCCGCTCAAACGCGACCCGGAAAAGGTGGCCGCCGATGTGCAGGCCGGGCTGGTAACGCTCGATGGGGCGCGGCGATCCTACGGCGTCGCCATCGGTCCCGACGGAACGGTCGACCGCTCGGCCACCGCCGCGCTGCGGGGTAGCCATGGCGCGTAACCTCTATATCGGCGTCGATATCGGCGGCACCTTCACCGATCTGGTGCTGGCCGAGGACGGCAGCGACCGGCTGCACAACGTCAAGACGCTCACCACCCCGGCCAACCCGGTCGAGGGCGTGATGACGGCGGTGCGCGAGGCCCTGGCCGATGTCGGCGCCAGCCCGTCCGACGTCCGCCGGCTGGTCCATGCCACCACCCTGCCGACCAACCTGGTACTGGAACGCCAGGGCGCCCGCGTCGCCTACGTCACCACCAAGGGCTTCGGCGACATCTTCCTGCTTAGCAAGCAGCGGCCGATGGGGCCGGACCGGTTCAACATCTTCTACGAACGCTCCCCGGCCCTGGTCCCGCGCGACATGGTCGCCGAGATCGCCGAGCGGACGGATCACCTGGGCAACGTGCTGACGCCTTTCGATCCCAAGCAGGCGCGCGCCGCCCTGGCCGCTCTCAAGCCGAAACAGCCGGAAGCGCTCGCCGTTTGCTTCCTGCACGCTTATGCCAACCCGGCCCACGAGCAGGCTCTGGCCCGCATCGCGGCCGAGGAATTCCCCGGCCTGCATGTCGCCCTGTCGTCGGAAGTGTGGCCGGAATATCTGGAATATGAGCGGGCCTCGACCACCGTGCTTTCGGCCTATATCGGCCCGACCCTCGGCCGCTATGTCCATGCGCTGGAGGAAGCGCTGGCCGATTTCGGCGTCACCTGCCCGCTGCAGATCATGCAGTCTTCCGGCGGGGTGATGAGCGCGGCGGCGGCAGTGCGCAAGGCGGCTTATGTCATCGAATCCGGCCCGGCGGCGGGCGTCGTCGCATCGGCATATCTTGGCGGGATCTGCGACCTGCCCAACCTCATCTCGTTCGACATGGGCGGTACGACCGCCAAGGCCGGCGTCATCCAGCATGGCGCGCCGCGGATCACTCATGACTTCCGGGTCGGCGGCAAGACCAGCTCGGGCGCCCGCGACGCGGGGGAGCCGATCAAGGTGCCGGTGGTCGACCTGGCCGAGGTCGGGGCAGGGGGCGGCTCCATCGCCCGGGTCGATGCCGGCGGGCTACTCCGCGTCGGACCGCGCAGCGCCGGGGCCTCGCCAGGGCCGGCCTGCTACGGCTTCGGTGGTGAAGACCCGACCGTGACCGACGCCAATGTCGTGCTCGGCTATCTCGACCCCGGCTATTTCCTGGGCGGCCGGATGCAGATCTACCCGGAACTCAGCCGCACCGCGATCGACCGACTGGGCGAAAGGCTGGGCCTCGACACCGTCACCGTCGCCAAGGGCATCTACGATCTTGCCAACACCCATATGGCCTCCGCCATCCGGGTGGTGACGCTCCAGCGCGGCATCGATCCGCGCGACTACGCCATTACCGCCTTCGGCGGCGCCGGGCCGCTGCATGTGGTGAAGGTGGCCGAGCAGTTCGGCATCCCGACCGTGGTCGTGCCGCTGTCGCCCGGCGTGAAGTCGGCCTTTGGCCTCTTGGTCTCGGACCTCGCCTACGACTATGTCGCGACCGCGATGATGCCGGCTCAGGCTGCCGACTGCGCCGCCCTCGATGCCTCTTTCGCCGGCCTCGAGGATCGCGGCCGTGCCGACCTGGCGGGTGAGACGGTGGAGATGCAGCGCTCCATCGACCTGCGTTTCGCCAGCCAGGCGCTGGACATCGCGATCCCGGTGCCCAATGTGCCGATGACGGCCGAGATCATCCGCCAGGCCGAGGCCCGATTCCGCGAGCTCTATTTCGAAACCTGCGGCATGCGCCCGGCCGATCCCTGCCAGATCGTCAATTGCCGCCTGCGTGCCGTCAGCTTCGTGACCAAGCCTGGCCTGCCGAGCGTGCCGAACGGCGACGGTAACCCCGGCCGGGCGCTCAAGGGCACCCGCCAGGCTTATTTCCACCAGCTCGGCGGTTTCACCGATACGGCGGTCTATGATCGTACGCGGTTGCTCCCGGGTGATGCAGTGGCCGGGCCGGCGATTTTTGAGGAACCGGATTCGACGACATTGTGTCCGCCCGGCTATGCGGCCCGGGTGGACGGGCATCTCAACCTGATCGTCACAAAACAATAGCGGATCGGTTCTTCGTCCGTCATTCCCGCGAAGGCGGGAATCCAGGAGTCTTTTCCGCGCTGCCGCGCGTATTGGCTGGATTCCCGCCTTCGCGGGAATGACGACGCAAAAGAAACGAGCGTTGGAGCCGCAGCCTGCTACCAAGCAAGCACTTGGTTAAATTTGCAGCCCTGGTTATACTCTGGGGATCGACGAAGGGAGAGTATCGATGGGGAACGCGCTGCCATATCCGGTGTATGACGCCGACAATCATTTCTATGAGCCGGCCGATGCCATTACGCGCCACCTGCCGAAGAAATATGCCAAGGCCTTCCAGTTCGTTCAGGTGAACGGCCGGACCAAGCTGGCGATCGGCGGCCAGATTTCCGACTATATCCCGAACCCGACCTTCGAGGTCGTGGCGGCGCCGGGCGCGCACCTGAAATACTACCGGGCCGAGAACCAGGAAGGCCTGTCGCTGCGTGAGATCACCGGCGCGCCGATCCATGCCGTGCCGTCCTTCCGCAATGGCGCCGACCGGCTGCCGGTGATGGACCAGCAGCATATCCACGCCACCCTGATGTTCCCGACCCTGTTCTCCGCGATCGAGCGGCGGATGAGCGACGATCACGACCTCCTGAATGCTACGCTCCACTCGCTGAACCAGTGGACGGACGAGGAGTGGGGTTTCCACCGCGACGAGCGCATCTTCGCCACCCCCGTGATCTCGCTGGCGGATGTCGATCTGGCGGTGCAGGAGCTGGAATGGGCGCTGAAGCGCGGCGCCCGCACGGTCATCCTGCGGCCGGCGCCGGTGCCCGGCTATCGCGGCAGCCGCTCGATGGGCTACGAGGAGTTCGATCCGTTCTGGGCGCGCGTGGCCGAGGCGAAGATCTTCGTCTCGCTGCACGCCTCCGATTCCGGCTACGACATCCTGACCCAGATGTGGACCGGCGGGCGGGAATGGACGCCGTTCGCGCCCGACCCGTTCTCGAACTGCCAGCGCATCATCGACCGCGCTATCTCAGACACCGTCTCGGCGCTGATCTGCCACGGCGTGTTCGACCGCCACCCCAACGTGCGCATCGCCTGCATCGAGAACGGCGCCTTCTGGGTCGACGGGCTGATCAAGACCTTCGATCACGTCTACGGACAGATGCCCCAAAGCTTCAAGCAGCACCCGACCGAGGTGTTCAAGCGCTGCTTCTTCGTCGCCCCGTTCAACGAGGATTCGGTGCCCGAGCTGGTCGGCCAGATCGGCGCCGACCGCGTCCTGTTCGGCAGCGACTGGCCGCATCCGGAAGGCGTCGTCGAGCCGCTCGACTTCCTGGCCGAGCTCAAGGGGCTCTCCGCCGCCGATCAGCAGAAGATCATGAGCAGCAACCTGAAGGGGCTGCTCGAGGGTGCGCGGGATTAGTTGGAGTAGGTCGGATTAGCGTTAGCGCAATCCGACATTCTCCCCGGTGGTGTCGGATTGCGCTAACGCTATCCGACCTACAAAATGGCCGTGATTTCAAACTATGACCGCTGACAGCCGATAACTCGCGCTTGCCATCCCGCGTAATGCGGGCGACTAAGCATGGCGCAAAATTGCCGGGACCTCGGGGGAAGATCTTGAAGAACACGCTCATCGGTTTGCTGCTGCTGGCGGCTGCATACGCGCCTGGGGCCAATGCAGCGCGGGACGGCGAGGCGGTTTACAAAGAACAGTGCGCGGCCTGCCATGACGGCGCCAACCAGCGCGCGCCCCGGCGTGAGGCGTTCAAGGCGTTCGAGCCCGAGCTGGTGCTGAAGGCGCTGATCGACGGGCCGATGGCGGCGCAGGGCCGGGCGCTGAACGATGCCGAGATGCATCAGGTGGCGATCTTCCTCACCGGCAAGCAATTCACCTCCGGCGGGATGCCGAGCCAAGCGTACTGCGCCGACCGCACGGTTTCCCTGGCCAAGGCAAATGAGATGCCGTCCTGGAACGGCTGGGGCAACAGCCACGAGCAGACCCGCTTCCAGCCTGCCGAGAAGGCCGGGCTGAAGGCCGCCGATGTGCCGAAGCTGAAGCTGAAATGGGCCTTCGCCGTACCGGGCGTGATCCGGGTTTACGGCCAGCCGACGGTCGTCGGCGGCACCGCGTTCTTCGGCACGGCCTCGGACAAGGTCTTCGCCATCGACGCCAAAACCGGCTGCCTGAAATGGGAGTTCGAGGCCGACGCCGGCGTGCGCACCGCGATCTCTGTGGTCCAGGCCGGCGGCAAATGGATGGCCTTTTTCGGCGACCTGCGCGGGCAGGTTTACGGTATCGATCCGACGGGCGGCACGCTGGTCTGGAAGCAGAAGGTCGAGGATCATCCGCTGGCCTACATCACCGCCGCGCCGACTTTCTTCGACGGCCGCCTCTATGTCGGCGTCGCCTCGCGCGAGGAGACCGCGACCGGCCCCGACTACGCCTGCTGCAACTTCCGCGGCAGTGTCGTGGCGCTGGATGCCGCGACCGGCAAGCGCATCTGGAAGACCTACACCATTCCGGACGAGCCCAAGCCGACCGTCGATGACGGGTCCGGCCACAAGGTCCTGATCGGCCCGGCCGGCGGCTCGGTCTGGGGCGCGCCCGCAGTCGATCCCAAGGCGCGGGCGGTCTATGTCGGCACCGGCAACGACTATACCGGGCCTGAACCCAAGACGACCGACGCGATGATGGCCTTCGACATGGATGACGGCCATGTGCGCTGGGTCCACCAGATGGACCGCGAGGATGTCGGCTTCATGCCGTGCAAGACGCCGAACGAGCCGTTCAAGTGCCCGCACGGGCCGGACTACGATTTCGGCTCCTCGCCGATCCTGGTCGAACAGGCGGATGGCAAGCGCATCCTGATGGCCGGCCAGAAATCCGGTGTCATCCATGCCGTCGATCCCGACCATGACGGCAAGACGATCTGGGATACGCGGATCGGCACCGGCGGCTATGAGGGCGGCGTCGAGTTCGGCATGGCGACCGACGGCAAGCTGCTCTATTCGCCGTTGTCGGACTTCAAGTTCAAGGTGTCGATGCAGGGCGAGGCCGGGCGGGCCACGATCATGGGCGTTCCGGCCACGCTCGATCCCATGAGCGGCGGCGGTATGTTCGCGCTCGACCTCAGTACCGGCAAGATCGTCTGGCACGCTCCGCCGGCCGACTGCCACGGCGACACCAGCTGCAGCCCGGCCCAGACCGCGGCGCCCTCGGTCATTCCCGGCATCGTCTTCTCCGGCTCGATCGACGGCCATATGCGCGCCTATTCGACCGTGGACGGCAAGGTGGTGTGGGATTTCGACACCAAGAAACCCTACCAGACGGTGAACGGCGTACCCGGCCAGGGCGGCTCGATCGACGGGCCGGGCCCGGTGATCGTCGACGGCATTCTCTACACCAACTCCGGCTACGGCTATGTCGGCGAGGCGACGGGGAACGTGCTGCTGGCCTTCAGCGTGGATGGGAAGTAGGGGCGGCGCGGCCGCTTCGATCTATCACCCTGCCGCAAACGCATCCCACCTCTGATTTTTCGCCGTTCGTCGGTGAGCTATCCACCTGTATCCCTGCGTCACCTCCCGACCTTGGATACAGATGATGCGGTTTGACGATACGCTTTCCCGTCTTGTGATTGCCGTGCTGGGCGCCGATGCCGGTATGGAGATCTTGGATACGATGACCATCGACCCGTCTTTGACGGGAGACGGGGAGGTCGTGTCGCGGGCGACGATGGCGATGGCGCTGAACGCCGTGCTGATGCATGGGCTGCTGGCGCGGGTGCCGACCGGGGCGGCCTATGTCGCCGACCGCCGCAGGGCCGGGCATCGCATCACCTTCGACCATGGCGCGCTGCGCACCGTCCGCTTCCTCGAAGGCCCGACCGGGGCGCTGCCCGCTGGTGAGCGGGCCTTCACCCGGATCCTCGAGCCGCTCGGCTACCGTATCTCCGGCCTCTATCCGCTGGCCCGCCTGCGCATGACCGGACGGGCTTACACCCATGCCGACCAGCCTGAGACGATTCCGCAATTCTTCGTCTCCGAGCTGCATGTCGAGGAATTTTCGCCCGCCTTCCACGACGCGGCCGTCCGCGTCTTCGGCACGTCACGCGACCCGCTGACCGCTGAGGCCAAGACCTTGCTGGAGCGGCTGGCGCTGCAGGGCCAGGCGCCGCTGTGGCTTGCGGTCGACGGCCTGCCGTCCATCGTCGCCGCCTTCGGTCGCCAGCATGATGTTCCCACCGAGGCGGATTATCGTCAGCTGCTCACCGAATCGCCTGAGGTGGTTTGGATCGCGACCGAGGGCAATGCCTTCAACCACGTCACCGACCGCGTCGCCGATGTCGACGCGCTGGCCGCTGCGCAGAAGTCACTTGGCCGGCCGATGAAGGACAAGGTCGAGGTCTCGTCCAACGGCCGCGTCCGCCAGACCGCGTTCAAGGCCGATCCGGTCGAGCGCCGCTTCCGCACCGAGACCGGCGAGACGGCGGTGGCGGTCCCGGGTTCGTTCTACGAATTCATCAGCCGCGACAGCTTCATGGCCGCGAACGGCCGCCGCGTGCTGGACCTGACCTTCGACAGCGGCAACGCTCAGGGCATCTTCAAGATGACGGCGGCCGGCGGGCGCTGATCTACAGCCCCTGGATCCGGGCGTAACGCTCCGCATGGAACGCACTGTCGCCGAGCAGCTCGGCGGCAGTGCGGATGCGCTTCAGGTAGAAGCCGAGGTCGAAATCGTCGGTGACGCCGATGCCGCCGTGGAACTGTATTGCCTCCAGCACCGTCTTGCGGGCGATATCGCCGACCCTGGCCTTGGCCATGCTGACGAATTCCGGCGTCGGTGAGGCCGCGGCCTTCAGCACCACCGATCGCGCGATCTCCAACTCGCCCAGCAGGATCGCGGCACGGTGCTGCAGGGCCTGGAACTCGCCGATCTTCTTGCCGAACTGGACGCGGGTCTTGAGGTACTCGACCGCCCGGTCGAAGCATTCCTGCGCCCCGCCCAGCATCTCGGCCGCCAGATGCAGCCGCCCGGCATCGTAGGCCCGGTCGAGCAGGGTAAGGGTTTCGGCGGGGGCGCAGACGAGGTCCTGTGCCGGAACGTTGTCGAAGGCAATGGTGGTCAGCGGGCGGCTGTCGACGCCGAGGGTGTTGGTGATGGCGATGCCGGGCGCGCCGGCCTCGGTCATCATCATCAGATAGTCGGAACCGTCCCGGGTGACGACGATCAATTTACCGGCGATGCTGCCGTCAATCACCGCGATCTTTCGGCCGGATATACGATAACCGGTCCCATCGCGCCGGGCTGTGGCCTCGATTGCATGCGGCTTGTGCCGGGTGTTTTCCTCGGTCGCCAGCGCCACCACGGTGCCGCTGGCGATGGCAGGCAGCAGCGCGGCCTTCAGGGCTTCGTTGTTGCCGCCCAGGATTGCGGTCGAGGCCATCACGGCGCTTGAGAGGAAAGGGCCGCCCGCAAGCGACTTGCCCATCATCTCGGCGATCTGGAGGCTGGCTTGCAGGTTCAGCCCGACGCCGCCGAACGCCTCGGGAATCAGCGTGCCGGCAAAGCCGAGCTCGACCACGCCATCCCAGGCGCCGCGCGCGGATGCGCTGAGGTCGCGCGCGTTGCGCCATTGCCGGATCTGCCTGATCGCGTCGGTGCCGGTGAAGAACCGGTCGGCGGACTCGCGCAGCATCTTGGCGTCGTCGGTAAGGAGATAGGACAAGAGAACTCCGCTAACCGTAGGATGGGTAGAGCGCAGCGAAACCCATCGTTTATCGCACCTGAGGATGGGTTTCGCTGCGCTCTACCCATCCTGCAAACTCAAGAAACCCTACCCGCCCGGCAGCTCAAGCACGCGCTTCGCCACCACATTCAGCTGGATTTCCGACGTGCCGCCGCCGATGCGGTTGGCGAGGGATCCCAGCCAGTCGGTCGCGATCTTTGCGTCCGGCCCGTCAAGGTCGAGGCCGGCCGTGCCAAGCACCGACAGCATCAGCTCGTGGCGCTTCACGCTCATCTCGGTGGCGAAATATTTGAGCATCGAGGATTTGGCGCCAGGCCCGGCCCCCGCCTGGGCCTCCTCGCCATAGCGCTCCAGCAGGGTTTCGAACGCCGCCATTTCCAGATCGAACTCGGCGATCCGGGCGCGCAGCAGCGGTTCGGCCGTCAGCGCGTCCTTGCCCAGATGCTTCAGCGCGAAGTCGGACAGGCGGACGCTGTCGCCCATGCGCATGCTGCCGATCATCTGCCGTTCGAACAGCATCAGATATTTGGCGACATCCCAGCCCTTGCCGCGCGTGCCGACCAGGTTCTCCGCCGGCACATGCACATCGTCGAAGAAGACCTGGGAGAAATGCTCGTTGCCCGAGATGAGGCGCAGCGGCGAGGCCTTCACGCCCGGCGTGGCCATGTCGATCAGCAGGAAAGTGATGCCCTCATGCTTCGGCTTGTCCGGTTCGGTCCGGGTCAGCGCGAAGATGCAATCCGCCTTGTGGCCGTAGGAGGTCCAGATCTTCGCGCCGTTGACGATGAATTCGTCGCCGTTGAGCTCCGCTTTGGTCTGCAGGCTGGCGAGGTCCGACCCGGCATTGGGCTCGGAATAGCCCTGGGCCCACCAGATTTCGCCGCGCACGATCGGCGGCAGGTATTTGCGCTTCTGCTCCTCCGTGCCGAAGCGGAGCAGGGCGGGGCCCAGCATCCAGATGCCCAGGCTGGTCAGCGGCGGATGCGCCTGGATCGCCTCCATTTCCTCCCTGAGGATCGCGGCCTCGGCGCCCGAAAGCCCTCCGCCGCCGTATTCTTTCGGCCATTGCGGGGCGGTCCAGCCGCGCGCCGCCATGCGTTCCAGCCACAGGCGCTGCGCTTCGTTCTTGAAAACCCAGTTGCGTCCGCCGAAACAATGGTCATCCTCGGCCATCTGGCCGCGTTTCTCCGCCGGGCAGTTCTCGGCCAGCCACGCCCGGACTTGCCCGCGGAAGGTATCGGTGTCGGTCATGACCATGCTTTCAAGAAAACCATAATGCGTTATAGATTATTGGCGAGACAGTGTGAAGACAATGGCAAAGTGAGTTCTGGGCAGCAATGAGCGTCAGGGAAGCACAGAAGAACACCCGCCGCCGCGCCATTCTCGACGCGGCGCGCAGCCTGATTCTGGAGGGGAAGGACCGCGACTTCTCGATGCTGACATTGGCCGAGAAAGCCGGCGTCAGTCTGGTCACGCCCTACAATCTGTTCGGCTCGAAATCGAGCATCCTGCTGGAGATCGTGCGCGAGGACGTGTTCGCGCGGATCGTCCATGTCGAGGAACTGGCGAGCGAGAGCCTGGCCGAATGGGTGGCCGCTCTGTCCGCCACCTTGGCGGAGATTTATTACAAGAACCGGCACTTCTATCGCCGGATGATCGTCACGCTGGTGGCGCAGCAGAATGCCGACACCCAGCGCGCCTCGCTGGAGTTCAGCTACCGGATGTTCGAGAACGCGCTGAAGCACCTTCAGGAACGCGGCCTCCTGCCCGCCACCGTGCCGACCGACCTCCTGGCCCGCCAGTGCGCCCACAGCGTCTCCGGCTCGCTGCAGCAGCGGCTGATGCAGCGCGGGACCGAGGCGTTGCTGTGCCGCGAAATCGAGCTCGGCCTGCTGTTCCTGATGGCCGGAATCTGCGCCGATGCGGACCGGCAGGTGCTGCGCGACAGGATCAATGAGCTGGCGAGGTCGCCGGTCTGAGCTTCATGCTTGGCAGCGGCGATTCAACAAACTATAACGCATTATGATTTTCTGCCCGGCGGCATCGGGCATGAGAGGGGAAGCCTATGTCGTTGCTGAACGAGATCGACCGCATCCGGTCGTCGCTGTCCGCGCCCGGGCAGCCGTTCGAGCTGGTGGATCAGGTGATCGCGGGCGTGCCGCTGTCGGTCTACAGGAACCTGCCCCCGAATATCGGTCACCTGATCGTCGAGGCCGCACGCTTCGGCGACCGCACCTTCCTGGTCAACGGCGCCGACCGCTTTTCCTATACCGAGACGCTGGGCCGGGCGCAGGCGCTGGCGGATTGGCTTGTGGAGAGACATGGCGCCGGGCTTGGGCAGCGGGTCGCCATCGCCTCGCGCAATTCGCCGGAATGGATCGTCGCTTTCCTCGCGATCCAGCTCACCGGCGCCACATCGGTCCTGATCAACAGCCGCGGCACGGCTGAGGAGATCGCGCATGCGCTGGCGGATACGGACTGCAACCTGGTGATCGCCGATCGGCAGCGGGCCGACGCCATCGCCGGGCGCTTCACCGCGCCGGTCATCGTCGCGGACAAGGACGGCAATTTCCGTGGGCCCGACGGCGCGGTCGCCGACCTGACGCCCGTCCCACCCAGGCCCTCGGCGGCGGGCCTGGACGATCCGGCGATCATCATGTTCACCTCCGGCACCACCGGCCGGCCCAAGGGGGCGGTGCTGTCCCATCGCGGGGTCGGCAGCTTCCTGTTCGGCATGCGCCATAACGGGGCGACCTATCTGGCCCACGCCGCCATGCGCATGGGCGTCGAGCCGCAGGCCCTGATCGGCCGGATGCCGCAGATGGCGACCTTGGCCATCTTCCCGCTGTTCCACGTCTCGGGCGCGTCGGCGATGCTGATGGGCGCGGTGATCAACGGCGGCAAGATGGTGATGATGGACCGCTGGAACCCGGCGGAGGCGCTGAAGCTGGTGGCGCTCGAGAAGATCACCATGCTGCAGGGGCCGCCCTCGATCTTCTGGGACATCCTCCAATGCCCGGAATTCGCCGGGGCCGATATCAGCTCGGTCACCAATGTCGGCATCGGCGGGCAGGCGACGCCGCCCAACCTCTTGGACCTCGTTCTCAAGCATTTCCCCGGCGCCTCGCCCGGCGGCGGCTTCGGACAGACCGAGACCAACGGCTCCATCGCCTCGGGCACCGGGGCGGAATATCTCGCCAACCGCCAGGCGTCCGGCCGCATGCTGCCTGGCTGCGAGGCGCGGATCGTCGATGAGGGCGGCAACGATTTGCCGCTGGGCGGCATCGGTGAGATCTGGAGCCGCAGCGCGCTCAACATGATCGGCTACTACAACCAGCCCGAGGCCAACGCCGCCGTGTTCAAGGACGGCTGGCTGAAGACCGGCGATGTCGGCTTCCTCGACGCCGACCGCTTCATCACCATCGTCGACCGCAAGAAGGACATGATCGTCCGCGGCGGCGAGAACATCTATTGCGCCGAGCTGGAACGGGTGTTCCAGCAATTCCCCGGCGTGCTGGAGGTCGCCGCCTTCGGCGCGCCCGACGACCGCTGGGGCGAACGGGTGGTGCTGGCCGTCGTGGCGCAGCCGGATCAGACGCTCTCCGCCGAGGAGATGCTCGCCTTCGGCGCCGAAAAGCTCGCCAGCTACAAAGTGCCGGCCGAGATCGTGTTCAGTGCCGAACCCTTCGTCCGCAATGCGGTCGGCAAGATCGACAAGCCGCTGCTGCGGCGCGGCTACGCTCAGTAAGACTTAAAGCAACCAGGAGTATCCCATGTCCTATCTGGATAACGGCGGCAAGGTCATCGACCTGATGTTCGGCCTGCCCGATCCGGCTGGCCTGCAGGCAGCCTACGAATCGTTCAAGCCGCTTTATCGCGACCGCGAGAGCCGCGATTTCGCCTTCCCGGCGCAGTACATGTTCAAGGACGTCCCGAACATCGAGACCATCGGCGACGATTCGGTCGGCTGGGCGGTCAAACAGATGGATCGTTTCAACATCGAAAAGGCGCTGATCGGGGTCAACGAATTCTCCGATATGCACAAGGGCGCGCGCGACCGCTTCGGCGACCGCTTCATCTTCGATGTGCCGCTCGACCCCAACGGCGGCATGGACGAGGTGCGCCGCCTGCGCCGGCTGACCAAGGAATATGACGTGCGCGCCGCCAGCGTCTTCCCCTGCGGCTGCAACCCCCAGGTGCCGATCAACGACAAGCGCATGTATGTCGTCTATGCCGCCTGCGTCGACCTCGATATCCCGGTCTTCGTCAATGCCGGCGTGCCCGGGCCCCGCTTCCCGATGTATCCGCAGCAGGTCGAGCTGATCGACGAGGTCTGCTGGTTCTTCCCTGAGCTGAAATTCGTCATGCGCCACGGCGCGGAGCCGTGGGAGCAGCTGGCCTGCAAGCTGATGCTGAAATGGCCGAACCTCTATTATTCGACCAGCGCCTTCGCGCCCAAGCACTACCCCAAGGCGGTGATCAACTACGCCAACACCCGCGGCGCCGATAAGATCATGTATGCCGGCTATTTCCCGATGGGCCTGTCGCTGGACCGCATCTTCAAGGAGATGCGCGACGTGCCGTTCAAGGACACGGTGCTGCCGAAATTCCTCTACGAAAACGCCAAGAAGCTGTTGAAGCTGTAGCCGGTCGGTTGACCCGGCGGCCGGATAAAACTATAATGCATTATATTTTACGGAGGAACGCCCCATGCCTGACACCGTGATGACCGATGCCCGCACGACCCCGGCCGCCGTCTGGACCAAGCTTGCCGAGTTGAAGGGCGACGACCTGATCGCCTGGCGCACCGCGCCGGTGGAGGGGCGCCCGTCGCCGGATGAGCGCAAGCTGGACACGGCCTTCCCGTTCGGCTGGTTCGCGGTCAGCTATTCCGATGAGCTGGCGGTAGGCGAGGTGAAGGCGGTGCGCTACTTCGCCCGCGATTTGGTTCTGTGGCGCGGCGAGGACGGCAAGGCGCGGCTGCTGGATGCCTATTGCCGGCATCTGGGCGCCCATATGGGCCATGGCGGCCGGGTCAACGGCAACGACATCGAATGCCCGTTCCACGCCTGGCAGTACAATGAGAAGGGGGCGGTGACGGCCATCCCCTATGCCCGCACCGTCCCGCCGCAGGCCCGGCGCGACAATTGCGTGCGCGGCTTCCCGATCAGCGAGGCCAACGGCTTCGTCTGGGCCTGGTATCACCCGGACGGAATCGCGCCGCTGTTCGAGGTCGATATCCAGCCAGAGGTCGGGTCGGACGGCTGGACTGCGTTCAAGAAGTTCGAATGGCGGGTCTATAACTCGATCGGCAACATGCATGACAATGGGCTCGACATGGCCCATTTCTTCTATGTCCACCGCACCGCCGTCTTCCCGGAATCGGAGACGATCATGGAGGGGCACCGGATGCGCTCGGTCGCCAAGGCCAAGCTCGGCACGCCGCGCGGCGAGGTCGACGGCGCGATCATCAGCCACAATTCCAGCCCCGGCCAGGGTTGCGTCCGCTTCATGGGCATTTCCGAGACGCTGCTGGTCAGCGCGGTGACGCCGATCGAGCGCGACATGCTGCAGGTCCGCTTCGCCTTCACCCAGCCGGTCGCCGAGGCGGAGGGACCGATGGGCGGCTTGGCGCGGGCGCTGATCCGCGACATCTGCAAGCAGCTGGACCAGGACAAGATCATCTGGGACCGCCAGCGCAACGAGCCGGAGCCCCTGATGTGCGACGGCGATGGCCCCGTGCCGATGGCCCGCGAACGTTACAACCAGTTCATGTCGGTCGCGGCGTTCGAGGCGGCCAAGGGCAAGACCCGCACAATCGCGACCAAGCCCAAGGTTTGATCAGCAGGCGGAGAGTTGGCAGCTTGCAGGGCGCACCTGTATTGCGGGCGACCCCGGGCAGGCTTCATGGGGCGGGGCCACGGTGCCATTTGCCCTTGACCAACCGCCATTGCGCCTCTTTCGGCGGAGTGATTTGAGGCTGCCCGGCATGTCGTGCCAGTATCGCGTATAACGCGTTCCAGTCGGTGTGGCCGGCGGTGATGAATCCGTCCACAGCGCTCAAGTCGGCCGATCGCGGCGTCATGCTCCCGTCCGCGGCGACGTTGGGATCGAACTCCGCCCCCGGATCGTCGCCGCGGGTTTCGCCACGTGGGCCGACTTCCAGGTTGGCGGGCAGGTTGAGCAGCCCCTTCTCGAGGCTGGCGCCTGCGCCGTCGGGATTCACTAAGGCGGAAAACCGGGGGCCCTGGCCCGCGGCCTCGAGAGTTGCCGACAATGTCTTCAGCCGTGACTGGGACACCTTGTGATGGATCGTATACCGGCCGCCCTGAAACAGTGCCGGATTGCCATGCGCTGCCAGGTCCGCGGCCCTGCTGCGCGTTGAATTCCTGGCCCAGCTACTGCTGCCCCCGCCGGCGCCAGGGGCATTCGCCGCGGCTTGTTCGAATGCGCGTAAAGCTCCGAGAAGCTCTCGGACAAGCCCTGCGCGTTCCTCTGTATCGAATTCCGCGCGCGTCATATCCGATGCGGCAAGCTCGGCCAGGTGGCCTCGCATCCAGTCCACAGAGTTGAAGACCTCGAGTATGTAGGCGTGATCTTCTTCGGTATCGGCCGCGACGTCGCCGATCAGCGCTGCTTCCATCTGAGCTGCGGTCATCGGCCCGTTGTTTTCGGCCGCGGCCGCCGGCTGCTCGTCTTCCTCCATCATGCGTTGCATGACGGGACGGCCATGGCCTGGGCGTGCGGTGTTCAATGCGGCGGCGGTCGCCCGCAGGGTCAGTGCGCGGGGCGTGCCGTTCAGGGCGGCGGCAATCGCGGTCAACTGGGTGGTGCGGGCCGTTCCCGCGCGAGCGCCCCCGGCCGTATCGGTCTGGGCCGACGGCAGGCGTCTCAGGCTTGTATATTCGGTGTTCATCCCCGCCCTTTCGTCATCGCGCCGATTACAGCACGAATCCGGACCATGTGACAGTTGGATGCGGCGGCCTGCGGGCCGGCGCGCCCGACGCATCGCCGCCTCGAACGATGACCGGTTTGGTCGCTTATGCTCAGTAAAATACTGGTCCCAGGCATGGCGCCGATGTACGGTCGCGCATGCTCGGACCTGAACTTGATTCGCGCCTGATACAGCTTCTGACCCAGAACGCCCGCCTCTCCAATTCGGAGCTTTCCAGGCGGCTCGGAGTCTCCCGCTCGACCATCCAGTCGCGGATCGAGCGGCTGGAGCAGACCGGCGTCATCCAGGGCTATACGCTGAAGCTCAACCCCAAGAGCGAGAAGAACGTCGTCCAGGCCCATGTGTCGATCAGCGTCGCGCCAAAATTCCAGGCCGCCGTCGAGCGCAACCTCCTGAAGCTGCGCGGCGTGGGCACGCTGTTCACCACCAGCGGCGCCGACGACCTGATCGCGATCGTGCAGGCTGACAGCACGGCCGAGCTGGACCAGTGCCTGGATGCGATCCGCGATACGGACGGGGTGCTGGATACAAGGTCGGCGATCGTGCTGTCGACGCGGACGCCGAAGTAACGGGAGGCTCCCTCGCCCTCCGGGAGAGAGCGGTGCCCCCTGGCGCACCGTCTTTAGTGATGCGCACCGGCGAGCAGATGCATGCCCTCCAAGTTCCGCGTCGCGTACGGTCGATTGTCCGCGTGTAGACTGGCGGCATCGCCGAAATGGGCTGCAATGGCGGACGCAAACTGATTAATCCGGCTGTCGGCCACTGCGGCGGCTGGGGTAGCAGAGTTGTAGGTGATTACGGTGCCGCTCGCACCGTCCGATGCCGCAACGAAGGATGCCGAATTATAGCTGCCTGCCAAATTCAGCGTCGCCGTTCGTTTGCCGGCAGACACCGTCAACTTGTTATCCGAGAAGCTGAACTTGATGGTGCTGCTGTAAGCAAAATTCTTCAAATCGATCGTATCGCCCGCGGCAAACCCGCCGACATAGCCGACCCCGAAACTGTTGATCGTGCCGATCTGTAGAGTGCCGCCTGTTCCATAGAACTGGATGGATAAGCTGTCGGCTGTCTTTTTGCCGAAGGCCAGGGTACCCGCCCCGTCGATCTGATAGCTCCCTGAGCCTGCGGCACTCCCTCGTATATCGAGGGTGCCGTTGGTCACCTCGATCGCGCTGTTGTTGTTGAATATTGCCGTAGGGACGAAAGAACCGACGATCACCTTCTCGCCCTGATCCACGGTGAAGCGTGCGTCGTTGGTGAAAACAGCCGAATCTATGGTGAGAGTGCCGTTGCTGGTTGCGGCGACTATCGTGCCCCGGTTCACGATCCGGCCGTCGCCGAAGATTTGGTCACTGGCCGCACCGGTGACGAGCGTAATCCCACTGCCGAGCGTCAGCGTGGATTGGGTTGTAGCGTCTGCGACCTTCGATGCACTAAGACTTCCTCCGCCGACGTCCGTTCCCAAGGTGATCGTCGCATTGTTGAACGTTTGCGTGCCAAGGAAACCGACACCGCCATTCCCGATCTCCATGGTACCTGGACCAGTCCCATTCGCACCGGTCAGGGTCAACCCATTCTCAATTCCGACACCTTCCCCAGGAGGAAACGAGATATTCAGGTCAAAGTCGCCGCGATACTTCACATGATCCAATATTCCGCCCTGGAAGTTGAAGCCGTTCCCAGTATCAACCAGCGTGCCGCCTACGATCGTACCTGCTAGCGTCACCCTGTGCAGCGAGGTCGCATCCCCGACGCGAAACAGGGCGTTGCTATTATCCAGCACCGCCTGGGCTCCGATATCGAGCGAACCGCCGTTGCTGACCCTGATCGTGCCGAGATCAGAGGTCTTGTAGGTGACCTGCGTGTCGCCCCTAGAGCTCGATAGCTCGAATACACCATTGCTCGTAATGGTTATCGTGCCTTTGTTCGTGAAGGTCGGCCCCTCGGCGGATACGTGGTCGTTATTGGCGATAGCGATGAGACCGCCATTGATGAAGTTGCCATTGAAGGCCAAACGGTCGTTCGCTTTTCGCGCGAGGATTTTGCCGTCGTTCAGAACTGTGTAAACATCGTTACCGGCATTTATAGCGCTTGCGCCGCCGGTGGTTTGGATCGTGACGCCGGCTCCCAGCGTGAAGGTCTCCGGGCTTCCAGTACCATCGAAGCTTATGTCGGAGCTGAATGCCGAAGCACCGCTTCCCAGCATGATGGTGCCGTGGTTGATCGTCTGTATGTACGCGAAGAAGAGTGAACCGCCGCCACTCAGCTTGACTGTCCCTAGGTTGTCCTCGACGGAATTCCCCGCGACCGAATCGCCCTCGATATTCAGGGAGCTACCAAACGCGCCGTTGGCCGCCACCGTGATCGTGCCGGCGTTATTGAGCGAGGAATCGACGGTCAGCGTCCCTGCAATAGCGAGCGTCGCGGCGGCATCGCTTATGTCGAGCGTTCCAACGGTGAAATTTTCGTTGGCGATAGAGACCGTATATCTGGTTGTCCCAGACAGATCGGCGGTGACAGACGGATCATTCGGCACGCCGTTCGACCAGTGGGAGGGATCGCTCCAGTCGCCCGAATTTCCAATCCAATCCGTTGTTGCCACTGGTGCCTCCCGGTTCGTTCTAGCCGCCACGGCTATGTCGTGCCCGAGAGGTAAGGGCCGGTTATCCAGTGGTGTTCCGTGACGAATCTGACAAAGGGCGAGTGAGCGATATTGCGGCAGGGCTACCCTCGCCCAACTGCGGCGAAGCTCGCCTCGCTTGGCAGGTCTTGGTAACCCTCTCCTGCGGGAAGAGGGATCAGCACTAGCGCAGTTATCGCTCGACCACCGCCCGAACGCGCGCAATCAACACGCCATTATCGCCCGGCAAATAGATGAAATTGTTGATATAAACTTGGCGATCCAGCCCTGCTGGATCGACATCCTCCAGAGACAGCTCAGCGACCGGGACCAGCCGCCGGTCTCTCACGAAAAACCCTTCATACTCCACCTCGTCAAACCATTCGGCCACGCGCCTCGGAGCCCCAGGATTGTGCCGATCCTCAGCCTCGACCAGCACCACGGGGCGACTCCCGACAATCGTCTGCCGCCCACCGGCCAACACCGCCTCCTCATGCCCCTCGACATCGATTTTGATGAAGGACACATTCGTCAGTCCGAACGAATCCAGCGTCCGGGTCGTAACCGGCCTGACCGCGATGTTCTCGCGCCGGTCGATCATCGACAGATGGTTGTTTGGCTCGATAGTGGCCACGCCGGTGTTATCCGCGACAACGCGGAACTCAGCCTCGCCCGCCGTATCAGACAAAGCGGCATCTTCCAGCCGCACCCGATCCCCCAAGAACCGGCGCAGGAACGGCCATAAGTCGGTATTGGGCTCAAAGGCGATCACCTGCCGCGCATGCCTCGCCATCGCGTAGGAATAGATGCCCATGTTCGCACCGACATCGATGGCGATCTTGTCCGGCTGGCAGAACAGTGGGATCAGCCAGTATTCGGCGTCGAAATGATGCTTGCGGAAGGCCCGGCAGAATTCGGTCCAGGCGACCGGATAGCGCAGGGAAAAATATCGGGCGGTCGCGTGCTTCAGGCGGCTCGGATGCATCTCTCAAGGATAGCACCCGAACACCCGATTGCGCCGGTTATTCGACCGGGAATTCCACGCCCTGGGCCAGCGGCAGGTCCTTGCCGTAATTCACCGTGGTGGTGACGCGGCGCATATAGGCCTTCCAGCTGTCCGAGCCGGATTCGCGGCCGCCGCCAGTTTCCTTCTCGCCGCCGAACGCGCCGCCGATCTCGGCGCCGGAGGGGCCGATATTGACGTTGGCGATGCCGCAGTCGGAGCCGACCGCAGATACGAAAATCTCCGCCTCGGCCAGGTCGGTGGTGAAGATCGAGGAGGACAGACCCTGCGGCACGTCATTGTGCAGCCGGATCGCCTCGCCCAGGTCGCTATAGCGCATGACATAGAGGATCGGCGCGAACGTTTCCTTGCGGACGATCTCCGCCTGATCCGGCATCTCGACGATGGCCGGCTCGGCGTAATAGGCCGCGTCATCGCCCACTGCGGCGCGCTTGCCGCCGCTCACCTTGCCGCCGGCTTTTTCGGCGGCCTGAAGTGCGGCCTGCATGTTGTCGAACGAGGCCTTGTCGATCAGCGGGCCGATCAGCTTGCCGGCGCGCGGGTCGCCGATCTGCAGGCTCTTGCAGGCCTTCTTCAGCCGTGGCACCAGCGCGTCATAGACGCTCTCATGGACGAACAGGCGGCGCAGCGTCGTGCAGCGCTGGCCGGCTGTCCCCATGGCGGAAAAGACGATCGCGCGCAGCGCCAAATCCAGATTGGCCGAGGGCGCGACGATGGCGGCGTTGTTGCCGCCCAATTCCAGGATCGGCCGGGCGAAGCGCTTGGCCAGCCTTGGGCCCACTTCGCGCCCCATCCGGGTCGAGCCGGTAGCCGACAGCACCGCCACCTGGGGATGGTCGACCAGCACCTCGCCGATCGACTTGTCGCCCATCAGCAGGGTGGAGAGGCCGGCCGGCACCGCGCCGAAACGGGCGGCCGCGCGCTCGAACAAAGCCTGGGTGGCCAGCGCGGTCAGCGGCGTCTTCTCCGACGGCTTCCACACGCAGGAATTGCCGCAGACCAGTGCCAGCGCCGCGTTCCAGGCCCACACCGCGACCGGGAAATTGAAGGCGGAAATGATGCCGGTGACGCCCATCGGCTGCCAGGTTTCCATCATGCGATGGTCGGCGCGCTCGGTCGCAATGGTGCGGCCATAAAGCTGGCGGGAAAGGCCGACGGCGAAGTCGCAGATGTCGATCATCTCCTGCACTTCGCCCAGGCCTTCGCTTACGATCTTGCCGGCCTCGAGCGTCACCAGCCGGCCGAGATCGGCCTTGTTGGCGCGCAGCTCTTCCCCGAACAGGCGGATCAGCTCGCCGCGCTTGGGTGCCGGCACCTTGCGCCATTCCAGAAACGCCTGTTGGGCGGTCTCGATCGCCGCGGTGGCTTGTGCGGCGGTAATCGTGCGCACGTCCGCGGTCTTCTCGCCCGTGATCGGCGAATAGGCCGTAAGGTCGCCGCCGTTCCAGGCCTGCTCGGATACGCCCAGGCGGCCGAGTATGACCGCCGCTTCGAAGGCGGGTGTCGCCAGATCCATCATCGATACTCCAGAAACTTAAGCGGCCAGCGAGACGCCCGCCTGAACCGCATAGGCCTTGCCGAAGCGGTTCTCCAGGAACGCCTGCAGCGGGATTTCCTCTTGCAGGATCAGGCCGCGGTCGGTGTGCAGCTTGCCATGGGCCAGCATGTCCAGCACCGCGCAGATGGCCGAGGCGGTGGTCACCTGGATGGCGGCCCAGCTGCGCTTGCCGTTGTGCTGGGCATAGATCTTGTTGGCGTAGGAATGCTGCATCAGCTTGCCGTTCTGCTGGCCGATGGCGGTGACGAAGATCACCACGACGTCCTGGTCGGTGGTCGGCACCGCGTTCTCCAGTACCTCTTTCAGCAGGTCGCGGCGTTCGGACAGGCGCAGATCCTGTAGCAGGGTCTTCATGATGTCGCGATGGCCGGGATAGCGGATGGTGCGATAGGCCAGGTTGCGGACCTTGCCGCCCAAGGTCTGGCACAGCGAGCCCAGGCCGCCGGAGGTGTTGAAGGCCTCGTAATGGACGCCGTCCAGCGCGAAATGCTCGACGTCTTCCAACGCCGGAACGCTGACCAGCTTGCCGTCGACCAGGGCTTCGCAGGGCTCGCAATATTCGTTGATCACGCCGTCGGTCGACCACGTCAGGTTGTAGGTCAGGCTGTTCGACGGATAGAGCGGCAGGGCGCCCACGCGCATGCGCAGCACCTCGACCGAATCGAAATCCTTCACCAGGTCGTTGGCGACGATGGAGATGAAACCGGGGGCCAGGCCGCACTGGGGGATGAAGGCGGTCTTGGCGGTCTTTGCCAGTTCGGTGACGATGCGGGTGGAGGCGACGTCCTCGGTCAGGTCCAGATAGTGGATCCCGGCTTCATGGGCGGCGCCGGCGATGGCGGCGGTCAGGCGATAAGGGGCGGCGCTCAGTACGGCAAAGCGGCCCTTCATCGCGTCGGCCAGCGCCGCGCCGTTGGTCACGTCCAGCCCGCAGGTCTTGATCCCCTGGGCTTCCAGCTTGGCCAGCGCGCCGGGCGACCGGTCGGCCACAGTGACGGTATATTCGCCGGTACGGGTCAGCAGGTCGGCGATCGTCTCACCGATATTGCCGCCGCCGATTACCAGAATGTCCTTCATCGCAAACCCCTCCCTTACGGGTGTTCATATCCTGAGATAAGTCTAGGTTCCTGACCTGTCGGGTTGAATCGGCCGCTGCGACGGAAACGGCGATATTCTCGATCAATCTGGCGGGTTTTGCGGCAATATGCCGAAAACAGGTTTTGGGGAGGCAGGCGCAGTGCGGTTCGAACGGATTCTGGACGGTTTCACCTTCCTCGAGGCGCCGCGAGTCGACGACCGCGGCAACCTGTGGTTCAGCGAGGTGTTCGAGGGTGGCGTCTACCGTCTCTCACCCGACGGTAAGGTCGACGGCTTCGTCACCGATCGCAAATTCATCGGCGGTCTGGCCCTGACGGAAGATGGCGGCTTCGTCTTCTCCAGCCGGCCCGGTCTGGAATATTTCAATCCGGGCACGGGCGAACGCCGGCCGCTGGAATTCCTCTATCAGGGCCGTCCGATCGTCCATATCAACGACATCCAGCCCGATGCCCACGGCAGCCTGTTCGTCGGCGGCACCCATACGCCCGATATCGACGAGCGCGGCCTGCCGCGACACACAGCGATCTATCGCATCGATCCGTCAGGCGCGACCGCGCTGCTGGCCGACGGCATCGCCGTCTCCAACGGCATGGGCTTCAGCCCGGATGGCAGGCAGCTCTATTTCGCCGAAACTCTGGAGGGTGTGGTCGCCTTCGACCTGACACCGGAACGGACCTTGGCCAATCGCCGCCTGCTGGCGAAATTCTCCGGCGCCGACGGGCTGCAGGTCGATGCCGACGGCGGCATCTGGGCCGCCAATTATGCCAAAGGCAATGTCACACGTTTCCGGCCGGATGGCACGGTGGACCAGATCCACGATTTCTCTGACCGGTTCGAGGACTGCCGCGTCACCAGCCTCACTTTCGGTGGCGCCGACCTCAAGGACCTCTACGTCGTCACCGCCGGCGACTATCGCAAGCCGCTGAAGAAGGACGGCTGGATCTACAAGGCCCGCAGCGACGTGGCCGGCCAGGCCGTGCCGAAGGTGCGGTTTTAGCAGCCTCTACAGGACTTCGGAGCAGAACCGGGTCGGCGTGAGTATGCGTGTACGTGCGATGTTTTTGCGTTCGAGGAGGCCGGCTCGTCGATCGCCGGTGACCAGGTAATCTGCCGATCCGGCGAGCGCCATTCCTAGCAGGAAAGAATCGTGAGGATCGGTGGCTTCGATTTCGGACGGTAACGTTTCCAGCACGACCGAACGGCGTAAGTTGTTGATCAGCGAGCCTACTTTGGCGGGCTGGAGCACACTGCGGAATTTCGGATAGCGGCTTGCGTTTCGAATTTCGTCAAGCTGAACGCGCGAAGTTACAACCTCGAAACGGTCGGCACGCCAAGCACGATAGATTTGGCCCGGCCCGCCGTGTGGTGAAATCAATGCGCTGAACAGAATATTCGTGTCCAGCACAACTCTCATGGGCGGTTACGGGCCCATTCCAGAGCCTCGTCGATCATGGCTTCCAACTCAGCTTCAGGTACATCCGCGTTGGCGGCTTTCGCCCGCTCTGCTGTCATCTCAAAGATTCGCGCCCGCACGGCCTCTTCGATAAATCGCGAGAGGTCGCCTTTTCTGCCGCCCTGGGTAGCGAGGAGTATGCGGAGAGATTTGTCAGTGTCCGCGGACACAGCAATATTCCATCGAACGGTTTCCACGGCGAGCCTCAGATCGGTGTATATGTGTATATCTGCTAAGCTATTAAAGTGTACATATGTACTCCGCCATGCAAGGTTTTTTGGTAGGCACGCTTGACTGTTTCCTCCCGCTGAGGCCGATATAAAAACCAATCGAGCGCTTGGTTTTTGCTCGGGCTGAAAAACGGGGAATCGATGGACTTTCCACAGAAGTTGCGCGCGGCGATGGAAGCCAAGCCGGAGGCGATGGGGGCGGAGTATCGGGGCGTTCCGTATCGCTGGCGCGACCTTGTTGCGATCGGCGAAGCGCTGGAGGCGGTGCTGAAGGCGCATGGCGTTCCGTCGGGCAGCCCGGTGGGGATCATCGCTCGCAACCGTCCGGTGCTGGGCGCGGCGATCGTCGGGCTGGTGACCCATTATCGTCCCGTCACCATGATTTATTCGGCCCAGTCGGCCGATGCCATGGCCGGCGATATCGCCAGGCTGCGCCTCGCCGCCATCGTCGCCGATCCGCAGGACTGGGCCGTGCCGCAGATCGCGGCGGCTGAGAGCGCCGGGACGCTGGGCATTGCCACCGGCGATCTGGCCGAGCCGTTCGCCGTGGTGGACGGTATCGCCTCCATGGGTGCCGGGCCGCACCGGGAGGCGCCCGAACAGCCGGGGATCGAGCTCTTGACCAGCGGCACGACCGGCGCGCCCAAACGCATTCTGATCGGCTTCCCGATGCTGGCGCGCGTGGCGGAGAGCTTCACTCTGGGCGAGCCGCCGCCGGGCGGGCGTCCGCCGCAGGTCGTCTCGGCGCCGGTGGGCAATGTCAGCGGCCTTTGCCAGCTGATCGGCTGCGTCGCCGGCACCACGCCGATGCTGATCCTGGAGAAATTCTCGGTGCCAGAGCTGGTCGAGGTGGTGAAGAAGCACCGCCCGCCGATACTCGGCCTGTCGCCGCCCGCCGTGAAGATGATCATCGATGCCGGCGTGCCGCGCGGCGATCTGGACGGCGTCGTCGGCATCTTCGGCGGCGGCGGCGCGCTGCTGCCCGAAATCCAGGAGCAGTTCGAGGAGATTTACGGCATCCCGGTCCATTGGGGCTACGGCGCGACCGAGTTCGGCGGCACTCTGGTGCGCTGGACGCCCGACATGCGCGAGCCCTTCGCCAAGACGAAGCGCGGCAGCATCGGCCGCGCGATGCCGGATACCCAGCTTCGTGTGACCGATCCGGAGACGCGGGAGGTCCTGCCGCCCGGTCAGCCCGGCCTGCTGGAGGCCAAGGTGCCGCTGATGGGCGACGACTGGATCCGCACCACGGATCTGGTGACGATCGACGAGGATGGTTTTGTCTTCCATCACGGCCGCAATGACGGCGCCATCGTGCGCGGCGGATTCAAGATCATGCCGGAAACCGTCGCCAACGCGCTGCGCCAGCATCCCGCCGTGTCGGACGCCGCCGTTGTCGGTCTGCCCGACGCGCGGCTGGGTGAGGTGCCGGTCGCCGCAGTCGAGCCGCAGGCGGGCCAGGCTCCGCCAACCCCGGCTGAGCTCGAAGCCCATATCCGCAAGCTGCTGCCGGCCACCAACGTTCCGACCAAATTCCTGGTCGTCGACGCACTGCCGCGCACCCCGTCGATGAAAGTCAGCCTGGCCGAGGTCAAGCGGCTGTTCGGGCACTGAGGGGCGCGCCATGAAGCTGGGCCTTTCCGAAGAACAAACCCTCCTGCGCGAGAGCTTCGCCAAGCTGCTCCGTGCCGAATCCACCCCGGCCCGCGTCCGCGCGGCCGAGCCCCTCGGCTATGACGCCGAACTGTGGGCCGAGCTGGTCGCCTTCGGCATTCCGGCGATGCGGGTGCCCGAGGCGGCCGGTGGCGGGGACATGACCCTGCTCGACGCCGCGCTGATCGCCGAGGAGGCAGGCCGCAATCTCGCCCCCGCGCCGGTGATCGAAAGCATCGTCGCGGCCCGGCTGCTGGCCGAGCTTGGCGGCGAGGGTCTGACGTGGTGCGAAAAGATCGTCGCCGGCGAGGCCATTGTCGCGCTGGCCCTGCATGAGGCCGGCTTCAGGCCGGAGCAGCTGGTGCCCGGCGCCGCCATCGCCGACGGCATTCTCTATCTCGACGAGGACGAGGTCGTGCTGCTGGCCGGCACGCCGTCGAAAAGCGCGCCCGACAATCTCGGCAGGGCGCCGCTGGAGCTGGTCGATCTGGAGCAACCGAAGGGCCGCACCCGTCACATCATCGCCCACGGGCCGGATGCGCGCTATGCCTTCCAGGCGGCTTTGGAGGAATGGAAGGTCCTGACCGCGGCGGCGCTCGCGGGCCTCGGGCGGCGGGCGCTGGAACTCGCGGCCGCCTACGCTTCAGAGCGCGAGGCGTTCGGCCGGCTGATCGGCACCTATCAAGGCGTATCCCATCCCCTGGGCGATTCGATCACAGACATTGAGGGCTCACAGCTTCTCACTTGGCGCGCGATCTGGGCGATGGCGCGGGGCAGGGAGGATGCTGCGGCTTCGGTCTCCATGGCCTTCTGGTTCGCGGCCAGGTCGGCGGCGACGGCCACGATCCGGTCCCTGCGCACCTTCGGCGGCTATGGCCTGTCGGTCGAATATGACATCCAGCTCTATTTCCGCCGCGGCAAGGCGATGGCGCTGCCGCTGGGCGATCCCAAGGCCGAGCTGATGCGCGGGGCCGACCGGCTGTGGGGCGACGCCCGCTGGTCGCCGCTGCCCGATCCCGGCCCTGTCGAGATCGAATTCGGCTATGGCGAGGCGGCTGAGAAGTTCGCGGTCGAGGTGCAGAAATTCTTCGATGAGAACATCACGCCCGAGAACAAGGCGCGGATGCTGGATTCGCTCGACGGCTATGACGGCGAAATGCAGCGCAAGCTGGCGGCGGCGGGCCTGCTCTATCCCGATTGGCCGGTCGAATATGGCGGGCAGGGCCGTGGGGCCTACGAGTTCTCGGTCCTGGGCGTGGTCTATGAGGCAAACGACTGGAACCGCGTGCCGCCCGGCACCACCAATATGGGCGCCCGCATGGCGATGGAATTCGGCTCCGACGCGCTGAAGGCAGAGGCCCTGCCGCGTTTCGCCCGTGGCGAGGCCCTGTCCTGCCTGGGCTTCACCGAGCCCACCTGCGGCTCCGACCTCTATGCCGCCAAGACCCGCGCGGTGCGCGACGGCGACGACTGGATCATCAACGGGCAGAAGGTGTTCACCACCGCCGCCCATGTCAGCGACTATGTGCTGCTGCTGACCCGCACCAACCCCGACGTGCCCAAGCACAAGGGCCTCACCATGTTCCTGGTGCCGATGAACCTGCCCGGCATCGAGGTCCAGGCGCTGCACACGATGCAGGAGGAGCGCACCAACATCACCTATTACGCCGATGTCCGCGTGCCCGACATGTACAGGCTGGGGCCGGAGGGCGGCGCGCTCGCGGTGATGGCGGCGGCGATGCGCTTCGAGCATAGCGGCGAGGGCTATCACATCTCCCACCCTGCGCTGATCGAGGCGGCGGTCGCCTGGGCGCACAAGGCGACCGGCATCGACGGCCGCCCGCGCATCGAGGAGCCGGACGTCCGCGCCCGCATCGCCAACGCCTGGGTGAACAACGAGGTCGCCGACCTGCTGTGCCGCCGCGCCGTCTGGGCCGGGGTCGAGGGTGTCGGCAACCGGTCCTACGGTCCGATGTCGAAGCTGTTCACCAGCGAGACCTACCTGAAGGATTCGGCCGACCTACTGGAACTGGCCGCGCCGGACTCCCTGATCGAGGGGCACGACGCCGCTGGGGTGCTGGAATTCAAGCATCGCCATTCGGTCGGCACGACCATCTATGGCGGCACCAGCGAGGTCCATCGCAGCGTCGTGGCGGAGATCGCCCTCGGCCTGCCGAGGACGCGTGGATGATCGGGCGTTCGTATCGCCGCAAATCCATCGCCATTGCTGGGGAGTTCGAGACCGTCGCGGCGATGGAGGATGACTTCCACCATTTCACCGTCACGCTGCGCCATGACGGCCGGCGCGTGACCGGCATCGCCGGCGAAACCATCCGCTTTCCCTGGTCGGTCTGCCCCGGCGCGTCCGTCAGGCTGCAGGAGTTTATCGGTGCGCCGATCTTCCCGACGCTGGAGGATCCGGCCCCGAAATGGCAGATCACCCAGCATTGCACCCATCAGTTCGACGTCGCCAAATTCGCGCTGGCCCAGACGGCGCGGGCTAGGTCGGGGCAGGGCGACAGGCGGCAGTACGACATACTGATCCCCGACCCGGTCGATGGCGGCAGCACCACCGGCGATCTGTGGCGCGACGGCACGCATCTGCACCATTGGGTCGTTGAGAAGCGCACCGTCGTCGCGCCCGCGCCGTTCGCCGGCCACAGCCTTCACGGCCGCGCCGAGTGGAAGCCCGAAGCGGTCGCCGATGCCGATGCGCTCGAAGCAGCCTTGATGCTTCGCCGCGCTCTTGTCATCTTCCGCGGGCGGATAAGCGATTATCCGACAGTCACCATGGCCGATCAGGTGCCGAATGGCTTCGGCACCTGCTTCACCTACCAGCCGGAGAACGCAGCCGGCGGCCGTTGGGTGATGGACGAAAAGGATTACACGGCGTCGGCGGAGCCCCTACTGGCAGGCTTCGCCCGCTAAGTTGGGGAGGCACCGATGAACGAGACCGAACGGCTGGCTGCGATCGAGGAGATCAAGCTCCTGCGCGCCCGCTTCGCCCGCTGCATGGACACAAAGCAGTGGGTGGAGATGCACGACACGATCGCCGACGACTGCGTGTTCGATGCCCGGATGGAAGGCGTCGTCTACGATTACTGGATCGGCGCCGAGGATATCGTCGCTAATATCCGCCGCACCCTGGAGACGGCCGTCTCCGTCCATCATGCGCATATGCCGGAGATCGAGGTCACCTCGCCGACCACCGCCAAGGCGGTCTGGGCGATGCAGGATTTCCTGAAATTCCAGGGCGATATGGAACTGGTCGGCTCCGGTCATTATCACGAAACCTATGAGAAGCAGGCCGACGGGAAATGGCGGCTGAAGACCTATAAGCTGACGCGGCTCAGGGTCGATCTCATCCGCCCGCCGGCGCCCGAGGCCGCGCCGGGGCCGAAGCCGCATCCGACGAAGACAATCAAGGCCGCCCGCATCGCCGGCTATGGCGGGCCGGACGTCTTCTCCATCGACACGGTGCCGGAGCCGATGCCGGGTGCGGGCGAAATCCTGATCAAGGTCGCCGCGGCCGCGGTCAACCCGGTCGATGTGAAGCTGCGCAAGGGCAGCTTCGCGGTGTTCATGCCGCTGCAATTCCCGGCCCAGCTGGGCGGCGACGTGTCCGGCACGGTCGAGGCGGTGGGCGAGGGCGTGACAGGGTTCAAGCCCGGCGACAGGGTCATGGGCATGATCAACCCGATGGCGAACGGCGCCTATGCGGAGAAGATCGTCGCCCCGGCCGGCGCTTTCGTGCATGTGCCCGACGGGATCGATCTCGCCGATGCCGGGGCGCTGCCGATGGGCGCGCTGACCGGCATCCAGCTGATCGAGCTCGGGGCCAAGGCCCGGCCGGGCCAGCGCATCCTGGTGACCGGCGCCAATGGCAGTGTCGGCCGCGCCGCGGTCTACACCGCCGCCCAGGCCGGCGCCCTGGTGGTGGCGGCGGTGCGTGGCGACGCCAAGGCCGCGCTCGCCGGCCTGCCGGTCGCCGAGGTCGTGGACCTCAACGATCCGGGGGCGGTCGCCGCCGCCGGCCCCTATGACGCCATCGCCGATACGGTCGGCGACCGGCTGGCCGAACGGCTGACCAGGCATGTCCGCTCCGGCGGCGTGCTTGCCAGCGTCGTCTCGCCGCCGCCGTTGCCGCCAGCCGATTCGCCGGTGAAGTCGGCCCCGGTCTGGGTCGGCTTCGACGGGCCGCGGCTCACCAAGTTCGTCGAGGACTATGTTCGCAACGGCTGGTCGATGCCGATCGCGCACCGCTTCAGCCTGGGCGATGTCGCCGAGGCCCACGCCGCAATGGAAAAAGGCGGCGTCGGCGGCAAGGTCGTGCTGCTGCCCTGATTGTCGTTCCCGCCTGCGCGGGAATGACGGCTGTGAGGGAGGAAAAGATGTTACTCAAAGACAAGGTCGTCATCGTCACCGGCGTCGGGCCGGGCATGGGGCGCAAGCTGGGCGTGCTTGCCGCGGCCGAGGGCGCCAAGGTGGCGCTGGCCGCGCGCTCCGCCGGCTTTCTGGATGAGGTCGCGGGCGAAATCCGCGCCGCTGGCGGCCAGTGCATCACCGTTACCACCGACGTCGCCGACATGGCCCAGTGCCAGAACCTCGCCGACCAGACGGTGAAGGCCTTTGGCCGGATCGACGGGCTGGTCAGCAGCGCCTACAAGCACGCGACCTACGGATCGTTCGAGACCGACGATATCGGCGCCTGGCTGTCCAGCATGGATGTCACCGCGTTCGGCGCGCTGCGCATGGCCAAGGCGGTGCTGCCGGCGATGAAGGCGCAGAAAGGCGGGGCGATCGTCAATGTCACCGCGCTGGCCGCCGTCCAGCCGGCCCCCGGCCAGGCCGACTACGCCACCGCCAAGGCCGCGCTCGAGGGCGCAACCCGCCAGCTCGCCAAGGAATTCGGCCAGTACAACATCCGCGTCAATTGCACCCGCATGGGCTGGCTGTGGGGCGCCCCGGTGCAGAACTTCATCGCCCACCAGGCCAAGGAGCACGGCGTCTCTGAGGAAGACTTCACCAAACCGATCGTCGCCCGCATCCCGCTCGGCGTCATCCCGCCCGACGAGCAATGCGCCCAGACCGCGCTGTTCTTCGTCTCCGACTATTCCCGTATGGTGACGGGCGCAACGCTGGATGTGAACGGCGGGGAGTATATGTCGTCGTAGGACCCGTCCCCTCTTTTCGTAAGCCCTCTCCCTCGATGGGAGAGGGCTTAAGAAGGAGAGGGAGCGGTGAGTTTAACCCCCAGCCTCTTCCCGCAGCATCTCCAATTCCAGCCACCGCTCCTCGGCAGTGGCCAATTCAGCCGATTTCGCCGCCAGTGTCGCTGACACCTTCTCGAACTTCGCCGGATCGCGCTGATACAGCCCCGCGTCGGATAACTCCGCGGCCAGTTTGGCGATCTCCTTTTGGAGCTTCTCCATCTGCCCGGGCAGCTTGGACAGCGCATCGCGATCCTTGAACGATAGCCCGCCCTTTGCTTTCGAAACCGCAACGGCAGCGGCAGCGGCAGCCCTCTCCCCACCGCCGGCCTTCACCGGCTTCGCCGCCGTCTTCGCGGCGATCCCCGGCCCCCGTTGGGAGATCATGTCGGAATAGCCGCCGGCATATTCCGTCCATTTGCCGTTGCCCTCGCTGACCAGCACCGAGGTCACGACGCGGTCGATGAAGTCGCGGTCGTGGCTGACCAGGAGGACCGTGCCCGCATAATCGGTCAGCATCTCCTGCAAGAGGTCGAGCGTTTCGAGGTCCAGGTCGTTGGTCGGTTCGTCCAGCACCAGCAGGTTCGAGGGCTGGGAGAGGGCCAGCGCAAGCATCAGCCGGCCGCGCTCCCCGCCCGACAGGCGGCTGACCGGGGTCTTGCCCTGCTCGGCTGAGAACAGGAAGTCCTTCATGTAGGACACGACATGGCGCGGCTTGCCGTCGACGATCACATTGTCGCCGCGCCCACGGGTGAGCGTGTTGGCCAGGCTGGTATTCGGGTCCAGGCTGCCGCGATGCTGGTCCAGCGAGACCATCTGTACCGAGGCGCCCACCTTCACCGATCCGGCGTCGGGTTCCATCGTGCCGGTCAGCAGTTTGATGAGTGTCGTCTTGCCGGTGCCGTTGGCGCCGATGATGCCCATGCGGTCGCCGCGCAGCACACGTGTGGACAGGTTGCGCACGATGGGGCGGTCGCCGAATGCCTTGGAAATCTCCTTGGCCTCGATCACGATCTTGCCCGACACGTTGCCGGTCGACGCCTCCAGCTTCACCGCACCGACGGCCTGGCGCTGCTCGCTGCGCTCCTGCCTCAGGTTCTGCAGCTCGGCCATGCGGCGGACATTGCGCTTGCGCCGGCCGCTGACGCCGTGGACGACCCAGTCCTGCTCGCGCGCGATCTTGCGGTCCATCTTGTGGCGTTCGAGCTCTTCCTGCTCCAGTACCTCGTCACGCCAGTTCTCGAAGGCGGCGAAATTCTTGTCGAGCAGGCGGGTCGTGCCGCGGTCGATCCACAGGGTCGAGCGCGACAGGCCCTCCAGGAAGCGCCGGTCGTGGCTGATCAGCACGATGGCCGAGCGCGAGGCGGCGAGCGTGCTTTCCAGCCATTCGATGGTTGGCAGGTCGAGATGGTTGGTCGGCTCGTCCAGCAGCAAGATATCGGGCTCGGGCGCCAGCGCCCATGCCAGCGCCGCGCGCCGGGCCTCGCCGCCCGACAAGTGCCCGGTGCCTTCCTCGCCGGTCAGGCCCAGCCCCTCCAGCATCAGCCGCGCGGCATGATTGTCCTCGCCCGGAGCCAGCCCGCTCTCGACATAGGCCATGACGGTGGGGAAGGCGGTCAGGTCCGGTTCCTGCGGCAGGTAACGCACGGTGACGCCGGGCTGCAGGAAACGGCGCCCGTCATCGGGCTTCACCGTGCCGGCGGCGATCTTCAGCAGGGTCGATTTGCCCGAGCCGTTGCGCCCGACCAAGCACAGCCGTTCCCGCTCAGACACCGACAGTTCGGCGCCTTCCAGCAGGGGTGTGCCACCGAAGGTCAGGTGGATGTCTTGAAGCAGCAGAAGCGGGGGCGCCATGGGATCAAAAGCCGGGGTGACGGGAGTGCGCGTGCTCAATAGCACGAACCGCACGGATAGTCCGAGGCGGCTGAAACTGAACAGTAAGTCATCTTTCGTGCGGCGCTTTTCGCACCATCTTCCTTGCGCCGAACGAAACGTTCAGCGTATCGTGCGAACAATCAGTTCAGTCGTCCTGAGGGCGGCTCAATTCAGGTCGCGCAGTCGGCCGCGACCACAGGGACGGAATTTTCATGAGCATCAGCGAAGCTGATATGGCGGGGAACAACACTCTCGCGATGCCGCGGGAGGCCGCGCAAAGCGCGGGCTGGCGCGACAAGGCGGCGGTGTTCGTCATGCTGACCGGCGGTGTGCTGAACGTACTGGCGCTTGTGGCGATCATGCCGGCCATCGCCGCGATTGCCGCCCATTTCGCTGAGCGTGCCGATGCCTCGGGCACGGTGATGACGCTGCTGGGCTATAAGTTCGGCGTTCAGCTATCGACCCAGCTGATGATCACCCTGCTGAATATCGGCATCATGTTTGCCGGCCCGCTCCTGGGCGTGGTGGCGGGGCGAGTCGGCTATATGCGGGTATTGCCCGTCGCGCTGATCATCTACTCCATCGCAGGGTCCGCCGGCCTCTATCTCGATGATCCCAAAGGGCTGTTGCTGTCGCGCCTCGTTATCGGGCTGGCGGCGGCGTCGGTCTCGATCTGCTGCTATTCGCTGATCGGCCAGCGCTTCCAAGGTACCCGGCGTTCGAAGATGCTGGGCTATCAGGCCGCGCTGGTCATGGTCTTCGGCTTCGTCGGGCTGGAGGGGGGCGGCTGGATCGCCGATCTCGGCTGGCGGGTGCCGTTCGCGATCTATCTGCTGGGCATACCGATGGCGCTGATCGCCTTGGTGGCGGCCCAACCTCCGGTCGAGCGGCCGGTGGAAACCGCTGACGGACAAAACGTTTGGACGCGATTGGCCGCTTTCACCAGCGCGTTGCTCCCGCTGTGGCCGCTCTATCTCATCCTGATCCCGTTCAATCTCGCCGCCTATATGACGTCGGTCCATCTGCCGTTCGTGCTGACGGGCGACGGCGTGGTGAAAGGGTCGGAGCAGGGGCACATCATGGCCTCCAGCTTCTTCTTCAATATCGTCACGGCGCTCGCCTACGGCCATATCGCGGCCCGGATCAGCCGCAAATGGATCTTCGTTCTCTTGGTCGGCATCTTCGCCACCAGCGACATGATCATCGGCCTGTCGCACGGCTGGGTCGGATCGATGATCGGCTGCTGGGTCGCAGGGCTCGGCGGCGGGATCATGACCCCGTTCTTCGTCAATATCATCCTGAACCGTGCGCCGGATTCGATGCGCGGCGGCGCCATCGGGCTGATGTACACGATGATGTATATCGGCGATTTCGCGAACCCGTTCTTCTTTACGCCGCTGCGCCTCCAGGTCGGCAACCATGAGGTCTTCGGCATCGTCAGCATCATTCTTTTCGCGTTCGTCCTGCTCCAGGCTGTGAGCAAGCGGACGCCGTTGGGCCCGGAAGTCCGGCAAGCCGCAACAGCCTAATCGAGACAGATAGTTACAGGAGAGAGTTCATGGACAAGGCAAAACGCATTGCAATCGCGAAGGACGTGCTGAAGCTCGTCGAGCAGGGCCAGCCGGAGTATGGCGAGGAGTCCTGGGAGGCCGATATCGGCCGCTTCATCGACAAGGAGCGGTTCGACCTGGAGAAGCAGAAGCTGTTCCTGGAGCGGCCGCAGCTGATCGCGCTCTCGGCCGACATTCCCAATCCGGGCGACTTCTACGCCACCGACATCGCCGGCCGGCCGATCCTGATCCTCCGCAACAAGGATGGCGTCGCCAAGGCCTTCCTCAATGCCTGCCGCCATCGCGGCGTGAAGCTGGCCGAGGGCTGCGGCAACGGCCAGGGCTTTGCCTGCCCCTATCATGGCTGGACCTACAATAATGACGGTGAGCTGATCTCCGTCCCCAGCCGCTCGTCCTTCAATCCGGATCAGCTGAACGGCTTGATCGCGCTGCCGATCCACGAAGAGCTGGGCATGATCGTGGTTCATCCGCAGCCGAACGGCCACCTGGATTTCGACGAGTTCTTCGGCCCGATGAAGGAATATCTCGCCGATTTCGAGATCGACGATTACGAGCTGCTCTCGGCGCACCGGTCGCAGACCCGCATCAACTGGAAGCATGCGGTGGATGGCGGCCTTGAGGCCTATCACGTGCCGTTCCTGCACCAGAACACGTTCGGCACCGGCGGCCTGGCGCAGCTTCTGCACCGCCCGTTCGGCGATCACCATGCGCTGATCGCGCCGCGCGCGGACATCCTGAAGCTGAAGGACCTGCCGGAGGAGGAGTGGCCGCATTCCTGCCACTTCACCTCCACCAACTCGATCTTCCCGAACACCGTCGTCGGCGGCGGCGACCCGGTCCTGTTTTTCCAGCGGACCGAGCCCAACACCGACGATCCGGGCACCAGCGACTATATCTTCCGTCTCTATGGCCGCAAGAACGCCTCGCCCGAGGAGAAGGCCCGTTTCCTGGCGGGCGTCGACTTCTTCATGAAGGTGTCGATGGAGGAAGACCTGCCGGTGCAGCGCAGCTCGCAGATCATGATGGAAGAGGGCGCCGTCCCCTCCGTCATCTTCGGCAAGCGCGAGATCAACCTCACCCGCATGCACAAGGCCTATGATGCGGCGATCGGCCACGACAACGAGGCCTCGGTCCGCGAGCAGAAGCGCAAGATGGGTCTGATCCCGAGCAACTGATCGGCTTTCAGGCGAAATCAGGAAGGGCGCGCAGCTTCGGCGGCGCGCCCTTTTTGTTTATGGTTGCTGAGCCATGCCAATTTTACCTCGTCATTCCCGCGAAGGCGGGAATCCAGCCAATACGCGCGGCAGCGCGGAAACGACTCTGGATTCCCGCCTTCGCGGGAATGACGATCTTAGGTGGGCTGCCACACCGCTCGAGAACGCGGTGGTCGACGAGCTGATCGCCGGCCGGCTGGACCGGCGCGATTTCCTGCGCCATGCCCGGCGGATCGGCATGGCCGTGCCGCTGGTGGGGGCGTTGGTGATTCCAGAGGCTATGGGGGCGGAGTCTCCGGGGAATGGCACCCGGTTGTATGCCTACGGCCAGTTGAGATTGAGGAACCCGCAATCTGGCGGCAGCATCCGCGTCGGCATGACCGTGCCGGCGGGCGCGATCAATCCGCTGACCGTGGCCGATGCCGGCGGGGTCGCGCTGCTGTCCCAGGCGGGGGAGTATCTCGCCGTCTCCGATCCCGACCTGATGCTGCGGCCGATGCTGGCCGAAAGCTGGAGGCCGAACGAGGACGGCAGCGTTTGGACCTTCACCATCCGCACTGGCGTGAAATTCCACGACGGGCGCACCCTGACCGCCGCCGATGTGGCCGCGACCATGAACCGGCTGGCCGATCCGGCCAACGGCTCGGTGGCGCTGTCGGTTTTTGCCGGCGTGCTGTCGAAGGGAGGGGCAGTCGCCACCGACCAGCACACGGTCACGTTCCATCTCGACGCGCCGAACGGCAACTTCCCGTACCTGGTGTCATCGGACAACTACAACGCGATCGTCCTGCCGGCCGATTATGCCGGCGATTTCGAGAAGACCTTCAACGGCACCGGTCCGTTCAGGCTGGAACGCTTCGTGCCCAAGGCCCGGGCGTCCTTCGTACGGAACGACGATTACTGGGGCGGGCAGGTCCTGCCGGACCGAACGGTCTTCATCTTCTATGACGCGATCCAGGCACAAGTCCTTGCCATGCAAGGCGGACAGCTCGATGCCCTGCTGCATGTGCCGGTCCAGGGCAGTCAGGCCCTGCTGGTCGATCCGGCCCTGAATGTAGTGTCGCTCAAGTCCAGCGCGCACGAGCAACTGCATATGCGCACCGACACCGGCCCTTTCGCCGACAAGCGGGTACGGCAGGCGCTGGCCTTGTGCCTCAATCGCGACAGCCTCGTCACCGGCCTGTTCCGCGGCATGGCCGTGCCGGGCAACGACAGCCCCTTCGCCCCGGCCTTTCCCTCGACCGACACAGGCGTGCCGCAGCGGAAGCAGGACATTGCGCAGGCGAAACAGCTGCTGGCGGCGGCTGGGCTGCCGAACGGCTTCGACGTCACGCTGACGACCGAGCGCTTCATCGAGATTCCGGACTATGCGGTGGTGGTCCAGAACGCCGCCAGGGAGGCGGGCATCCGCATCAGGCTGAATGTCGAGGACCAGAGCGCCTATTACGGCTACGCCACCTTCGGCCGTTCCGACTGGCTGGATTCGGTGCTGGGCATCGAGGACTACGCCCATCGCGGCGTGCCCAACACCCTGCTGGCCGCCAGCCTGGGCTCGGGCGGCGCCTTCAATGCCGCCCATTTCAGGAATACCGAGTACGACCGCCTGGTCGCCGGCTACATCGCCGCCCTCGACCCCGCGGCCCAGCGCGACGCCGCAGGCCGCATCCAGCGCCTGCTGCTCGACGAGACGCCGGTGATCACCGCCTATTTCTACGACTGGCTGTCGATCACCTCGAAACGCATCGCCGGCGTGCGGCCGACGGCGGCGGGGCAGCTATTCCTGGATAGGGCGGGGTTCATTTAATTCGGTTGCCGGGATATGGCAGCGGATCGCATGCTCGCCGCCGGCGTCGATCAGCTCCGGCTCCTGCTCCTCGCAGATGCGGCCGATCTTGCGTGGGCAGCGTGTCTGGAAGGCGCAGCCCGGCGGTGGATCGGTGGCGCTGGGCGGATCGCCCTTGAGGCGGGCGCGGTCAGGATCGGCGGCGGCGAGCAGGGCTTCGGTATAGGGATGCCGGGGGCCTGAGAAGATCGCCTCGGTCGGGCCGATCTCGACCAGCCGGCCGAGATAGAGAACGGCAATCCGATCAGCCAGATAATGCACGATATTCAGATCGTGCGAGATGAAGAGATAGCTGACGCCGCGCTCCGCCTGCAGGTCCGCGAGCAGGTTCAGGATCGCCGCCTGGACCGAAACGTCGAGCGCCGAGGTGGGCTCGTCGCAGATGACGATCTCCGGTTCGCCGGCAAAGGCGCGGGCAATGGCGACGCGCTGCTGCATGCCGCCGGAAAGCTGGCGGGGTTTCTGGTTCAGGACAGTGTCGGCAAGGCGCACGTCATGGGCCAGGGCGCGTAGCCGCTCCTCGCTTGGTGCTCCGATGATCCGGCGGATTGTCTTGGAGCGGTTCAGTGCTGCGCCCGGATTCTGAAAGATCATCTGCAACATATTGAGTTGGCTCGATGATCGCCGTGTAGCCTTCGCCGCGAGGTGTTCGGTGTCGAGGGAGATCGCGCCTTCGGTTGGCGGTATGAGGCCGACGATCAGGCGCGCCAACGTGCTCTTGCCACTGCCGGATTCGCCGACGATGCCGAGCGTTTCACCTTTGTGAAGATCGACGGATATGTTGTTGACTGCATGGAGGATTTTGTCGCCGGCTGAAAAGATCTTGGACAGGTTGGTGGCTTGTAGCACCGGTCTCCCATCCCTCTCTTCGTCATTCCCGCCCACGGGTCTCGCCTTCGGCGAGCCCGAGGACAGGCTCCGGCGGGAATGACGAAGAGAGGAGGGGGAAAGGTCTGCGGCCTGTTCCGGGTAGAAGCACCGGCTCAGCCTGCTACCCAGATCGGCCAGCGGCGGCGCCTCCGCACGGCAGCGATCTGTGGCGATCGGGCAGCGGTCGGCGAAGATGCAGCCGACAGGCATAGCGCCGGCCGGGGGCGGGGAACCGGGGATGGTGTCCAGGCGGGCAGTCGCTTTGTTGAGGCCGGGCCTCGGGACGGAGCGCAGCAGGCCTGCGGTATAGGGGTGGCGCGGATCGCCGATGACCGCCGCGGTTGGGCCTTCCTCCACCAGTTCCCCGGCATAGAGCACGCCGACGCGTTCGCAGGTGCGGGCGATCAGGTTCAGGTTGTGGCTGATGAACAGCAGCGCGGTCGAGAATTCGCGGCGCAGCTCGGCGATCAGTGCGACGATCTCCGCCTCGACCGTGGCGTCGAGCGCGGTCGTCGGTTCGTCGAGGATCAGCAGGGTGGGATTGATCGAGAGCGCCATGGCGATGACCACGCGCTGCTGCATCCCGCCGGAGAGCTCATGCGGATAGGCCGTCATCACCCGGTCGGGGCTGGCGATCTGGACCCGGGCCAGCATCGCCTCGGCGCGGTCGAATGCCGGCTTGCCGGTCAGGCCTTCTGAAACCTCAAACACTTCAGCCATTTGCCGGCCGATGCGCAGCGACGGGTTTAACGCCCTGGACGGGTCCTGATAGACCATCGCTACCTTATGGCTACGCAGCTGGCGCAGTTCCCGCGGCGAAAGGCCGGCGATATTCTGCCCGTCGACCAGGATCTGGCCCCGACTGACCTGGCCGTTACGCGCCAGGTAACGGACGGCGGCGAAGGCGGCCGTCGACTTGCCGCAGCCGCTTTCGCCGACCAGTCCGTAGGCTTCGCCGGGGGCGATGGCGAGGTTGAGGTCGCGCAGCACCCGCCTGTCCTCGCCGCCCGCACGATAGGTGACATCGACGCCTTGGAAGGCCAGCGCCGCCGTCATCGTTCGAACACCGTCTGCAGCCCGTCGGCGGTGAGGTTCACGCCCAGCACCAGGGAGGCGGTCGCCAGCACGTCGAACATCACCACCCACCAATAGCTGCCGATCAGGCTGTAATTCTCAGCGATCGCCAGACCCCAGTCGGGCGAGGGCGGCTGGATGCCGAAGCCGAGGAAGCTCAGTGAAGCGACGAAGAAGATCGCATAGCCGAACCTGACCGTCGCCTCGACCAGCACCAGCGGCAGCACGTTGGGCAGAATCTCGCCGAACATGATCCTGAGGGGGCCGTCGCCACGCAGCTGGGCTGCCGCGACATAGTCGAGGTCGGCCTCCGCCAGTACGGCGGTGCGCACTGTGCGGGCGATCAACGGCATGAAGACCAGACCGATCACCAGGATCACCGTCAGGTTCGATGTACCGACGGCAGCCAGCGCCAGCAGCGCCACGATCACCAGCGGCACCGCCTGCATCGCCTCGATGATCCGGCCGGCCACCGCGTCGAACGCGCCGCGCAGATAGCCGGTGAACAGGCCCAGGATCGTGCCGGCGACGACGCCCAGCAGGGTCGCCAGCGGCGTCACGATCAGTATGTCGCGTGCGCCGACAATCACGCGGGAGAACACGTCGCGGCCCAGCTGGTCGGTGCCGAACCAGTGTGTCCCCGACGGCGGGGTCAGCGTATGCAGCAGGTCGTCGGCGTAAGGGTCGTGCGGCGTCAGATGCCGGCCGAGCAGGGCGGCGGCGATCCAAAGGCCCAGTATGGCGAGGCCGGCAATGAGTGTCGGCGGGCGCCTCATCGCGGGCGCAGCCGTGGATTGAGCAGCGCATTCAGCAGATCGGCGACCAGAGAGGCGGCGGCGAACAGCGCGCCCACGGTCAGCACTCCGGCCTCCAGCATCGGGAAATCCTTCGCCTTGGCCGCGCCGTAGATCAGGCTGCCGATGCCGCGATAGTGGAACAGCGTCTCCACCACCACCAGCCCGCCGGCCAGATAGCCGACCAGGCTGGCCGCCACGGTAATGGTGGGCAGCAGCGCGTTGCGCAGCACATGCCGGCGCATCACGGTGAGCCAGGGCAGGCCCTTCAGCACCGCAGTGCGGGTATAATCCGCGTCCAGCGCTTCGACCGTGCCGACCCGCACCACGCGGGCGATATAGCCGAAGAAACTGACCGCCAGGGGCAGGGACGGCAGGATCAGATAGCGCAGCTGGGTCAGCGGCCCGGCCCCGTCCGGCCAGTCGGCCGACATCGGCAGCCACCTGAGCCACACGCCGAACACCAGGATCAGCACGATCCCCGAAATGAATTCCGGCACCACGCCCAATGTCTGGCCCAGAATGACGATCGACCTGTCGCCCCAGCGCCCGGCATTCAGCGCCGCGATGACCCCCCCGGCGATCCCCAGCGGCAGCACGATGACGAAAGCCAGCGCCGCCAGCTTCAGCGAATTTGCCAGCGCGTCTTCGACGAACGGCCCGACGGCCGAACGGAACACATAGGATGTGCCCATGTCGCCGGTCACGAGCCGGCCGATCCAGTCCAGATATTGTGCTGTCACGGGCCGGTCGGCGCCGATCGAATGGTTGAAGGCCGCCACCGCCCGCGCATCCGCCAGCGGCCCCAGCACTGCCCGCCCGACATCGCCGGGCAGCAACTGGCCGGCTGCAAAGATCAGCAGGCTGAGCAGCCATAGCGTGACCAGCGAGAGCGCGGCGCGCCTCAGCAGGAATTTCAGGATGGCGCCGGGGATTGGCATCGTCCTGGCATAGAATCACAAAACCGGAGCAGCAAGCGCAGTTTCTTACAATCCGTGACGGGAGGATTCGGCTCTGTCAGATTGATGCCGCCCAATAGAACAAACGCGGCGGGGTAAACAGGGTGCGGTCAGGATTCATTTTTTCAGTTGTTCTGGCGATGACAGCGGTGCCCGCAGTAGCCGGCGACGCCCCCGCGCCCTGGACCAACGCCACCCTGTCGCCCGACCAGCGCGCCAAACTCCTCGATCAGGCGCTGACCCCGGACGAGCGGATCAGCCTGCTGCACGGCATCTACGCCGTACCGGTTTTCGGCAAGCCGCTGCCCGCCGGCGCGGTCGGCTCGGCGGGATATATCCCCGGCGTCGATCGGCTGGGCCTGCCGGCGCAGCAGGAGTCGGACGCCAGCCTGGGCGTCGCCAACCCCTTCAATGTCCGGCCCGGCGCCGGCAACACCCCGCTGCCCTCGGGCCTCGCTCTGGCCGCCACCTTCGACCAGGACGCCGCCTATCAGGGCGGAGCGATGATCGGGCAGGAGGCCTGGCGCTCCGGCTTCAACGTGCTGCTGGCGGGTGGAGGCAATCTCGCCCGCGATCCGCGCAATGGGCGCAATTTCGAATATATGGGCGAGGACCCACTGCTGGCCGGCGTGCTCGACGGGGCGTCGATCCGCGGTATCCAGGATCAGCATGTCGTCTCGACGATGAAGCATTTCGCCTTGAACGACCAGGAAACCGGCCGCCGCTTCCTGTCGGCCAAGATCGGCGAGGCGGCGTTCCGCGAGAGCGACCTGTTGGCCTTCGAGCTGGCCTATGAAGGCGGCCATCCCGGCTCGGTCATGTGCGCCTACAACAAGGTCGGCGGCATTTATGCCTGCTCCAACGACATGCTGATGAACGCGGTGCTGCGGGGCGATTGGGGTTTTCCCGGTTGGGTGATGTCGGATTGGGGCGCGGTCCATGGGCTGGATGACGTCAAGGCCGGGCTGGACCAGCAATCGGGCGAGCAGTTCGACCGTCAGGTCTTTTTCGGCAAACCGCTGGCCGATGCGGTACAGAGCGGCACGATCTCCGCCGCCCGCGTATCCGAGATGGCTCAGCGAATCCTGCGCTCCATGTTCGCCGTCGGGCTGTTCGAGCATCCGCCGGTCAAGACGCCGCTGGACGTCGAGGCCGATGCCAAGGTCGCACGGCGGGTGGCGGAGGAGGGGACGGTGCTGCTGGCCAACCCGTCCGGCCTGCTGCCCCTGCCGCATGACGTGAAGCGCATCGTGGTGATCGGCGGCCATGCCGACAGCGGCGTGCTGTCGGGCGGCGGCTCGTCCCAGGTCGTGCCCGTCGGCGGCGGCGCGCCGGCGATCCCGATGGGCGGGGAGGGGCCGACGGCCGCCTTTCGCACCATGGTCTTCGACCCATCATCGCCCATGAAGGCGATCAAGGCCAAGACCGCCGGTGCCGAAGTCCGCTTCATCGACGGTTCCTATCCCGGTGCCGCTGCCGCCATGGCCAAGGGCGCGGACGCGGTGGTGATCTTCGCCACGCAATGGATGATCGAGGGCGAGGATGCGCCCGACCTTACCCTCCCCAACGGCCAGGATGCGCTGATCGAGGCGGTGGCCGCCGCCAACCCCAGGACCGTCGTTGTGCTGGAGACCGGTGGGCCGGTGCTGATGCCGTGGCTGGCGAAGGTGGGGGCGGTGGTCGAGGCCTGGTATCCGGGCGCCAGGGGCGGCGAGGCCGTCGCCGACATTCTGTTCGGCGACGTCAACCCGTCCGGCCGGTTGCCGATCACCTTCCCGGTATCGACCGCGCAGCTGCCGCGTCCGGAAATCCCCGGCTTCGGCACGAAGGACGGCACGGAGTTCGATGTCGACTACACGATCGAGGGCGCGGATGTCGGCTATCGCTGGTTCGCGCGCCGGAAGCAGACGCCGCTGTTCCCGTTCGGCTTTGGCCTCTCATACACGCATTTCGACTACGCCAACCTGAAGGTCGATGGCGGCGATACGCTCAAGGTCGACTTCGATGTGCGCAATTCAGGCAAGACGGCAGGGCAGGATGTGCCGCAAGTCTACCTGACCGATGCGGCGGGGAAGGCGCGGATGCGGCTGGTCGGCTGGCAGCGGGTCAGCCTTCGGCCGGGCGAAACCGTCCATGTCTCGCTGAAGGCCGATCCGCGGCTGCTGGCGGATTTCGATGAGGCCGCTCATGACTGGCGCATCGACACCGGACGCTACCAGGTCGCGCTGGGCGCGTCGGCGACGGATCTGAAGCTGCGCGGCGCCGCCGAACTCAAAGCTGCAAAGGTGAAGCCATGACCGCCGTCCCGACAGCAACCGTCCAGCCCAGGCAGACCCAGGCCGCGCACAGCGTGGTCGCGCTGGTCGTCGCGCTGTTCTTCATCTGGGGATTCTCCACCGTCATCGTCGATACGCTGATCCCCAAGCTGAAGGCGATGTTCGACCTCACCTATACCGAGGTGCTGCTGAGCCAGTTCGCCTTCTTCCTGAGTTACTTCGTCTTCTCCCTCCCGGCGGCCGCGCTGCTCGACCGGATCGGCTATTTCCGCTGCATCGTGACGGGGTTGGTCGTGATGTCCGTCGGCGGGCTGATGTTCTCGCCGGCGGCGTCGATGGGCGTCTTTCCGTTATTCCTGCTGGCGCTGTTCGTCATGGCGACGGGCATCACCCTGCTGCAGGTGGCCGCGAATCCGCTGATCGCCAATCTGGGCGACCCGAAGACCGAGTCCGCGCGGCTGACGCTGGCCCAGGCCTTCAATTCGCTAGGCACGTTCCTCGCACCCCAGGTGGGGGCCGCCGTGATCCTCAGCAGCGCGCTTCCCGCACCCGACCCCAAGACGGCAGCGCCGGATGTCCTGGCCGCCGCCCGCGTCGCGCAGGCTCACGCCGTGCAGTTGCCGTTTGTCTCGATTGCCATGGTTCTGCTGGTCCTGGCGGTTGTATTCTGGACGCTCCGCAATCGCACCGACGCGCCGCCAACGGCCTCATCGGCCAGTCAACACTCGGTTCTCGCCCTTTTGCGCGGGCATCCGGCATTGGCGCTCGGTGTAGTTTCGATATTCGTCTATGTCGGCAGCGAGGTGACGGTCGGCAGTATCATGACCAACTATCTTGAGCTGCCGACGACCCTGGGTCGTCCCGTCGATGCCGCCGCCCGGCTGGTCAGTTTCTATTGGGGCGGCGCAATGGTCGGCCGTTTCGTCGGATCGTTCGTACTGCGCCAGTTCCAGCCGGCCAAGGTTGTGGCCGTCTGCGCCGTCGTCGCAGCGCTCTTGGCGCTGACATCCATGCTATCGACCGGCTGGCTGGCCGGCGGGACGATTATCGCCATCGGCCTGTTCAACTCGATCATGTTCCCGACCATCTTCGCGATGGCGATCAGCGGGCTGGGTGAGGATACGCCCAAGGCCTCGGGCGTGCTCTGCATGGCCATCGTCGGCGGAGCGATCCTGCCGCCGGGCGCCGGCTGGGTGGCCGATCATTTCGGCCTGCCCATGGCGCTGCTGGTGCCGGCTGCCGGTTACGTCTGGCTCGCCACCTACGGCTGGATTTCGCGCACGCGGTAGGATGGGTAGAGCGCAGCGAAACCCATCGTCGGGTGCGGTGAATGATGGGTTTCGCTGGCGCTCCACCCATCCTACGAAATCAGGCGGCCGTCACCGCGAAGATATGGCCGTCATAGCCGTCCAGACGAACATAGAGGCCGTTGGTCTCAAGCTCGCCGCGGTCGCGGACATAAGTTTGGCCGTTCAGCCGGTCGTCGAAGTCGTACTGCGCTGACGGCGGCAGCTCGTCGGCGATGCGAATGCGGCCCTGGGCCGTGCTGGGGCTCAGATTGAGGATCACGGCGCGGTAGCCGTCATTACCCTTCCAGCGATAGGCCAGCAGGTTGCCGCCGGTGTCATCCAGCCCCTCGATGTCGAGCAGCGCCCATTCGCCGCTATGGAAGGCGGGGTCGGCGCCGACCCCCAGCACATGCTCATAGATCGCGGCCAGGGCCATGTCGGGCGGCTCGTCGATCGCCCGGTTGAGCGGCATCGGCAGGTGGATCTCCTTGCCGACAAACTGGCCCTGGTGGAAGAAGCGCAGGCCCGGCAGGGTGGCGATCAGCGCCGCCAGCACGGGCACCCGGTCCCGGCCGAAGGTCGCCAGGCTGCGCGGCTCGTCATGGTTCTCAAGGAACCGGGCCATATGGGTCTGGTAGCCAGTGTCGGCCGACAGGTGGCCGCGTATGTCCCACACATTGCCGGCCTTCAGCCGGTCATAGAGCCGCTTGTCGTAGGTATAGGTGAAGCCGAGGCCCTGCAGATCGGCCTCCATGTCCCAATAGACTTCGGCCATCCAGATGAAATCGGCGGGCAGGGCGGCGATGGCGTCGCTCCAGAATTCGCCGGTGGGCCGTGCGCGTTCGGCCAGCAGATGACCCCAGGTGCGGCCGAAAACCTCGTTCAGCACCAGCATCGCCATGTCGCAGCGCAGGCCGTCGCAATGGCTGCCGACGGTCTTCAGTATGTCGATCAGCGCCGCGCGTGTGGCCGGGCTGTAATAGTCGATCTGCGCCGTGTCGGCCCAGGGCGCGAAATAGGGGTCGCGGCCGCGGGCGATGAAATAGGGCTTCCTGCCCTCAGGTTCGATCAGCAGGAAGTCGGACGGATGGTGCTGGAAGTCGCTCTCCTGCCCCTGCATCAGATAGTCCGGATGCTCGGTGACCCAGGGATGATCGGGGCCCACATGGTTGGGGATGAAATCGAGGATCAGGCGCATGCCGCGCGCATGCAGCTTGGCCCGCACCGCGTCGATATCGGCCCACGTGCCGATGCGCGGCTCAGGCGTGTAGCCGGTGATCGAGAAGGGGGAGCCGATGACGGACTCCACCGTCCATCCCGGCAATGCGTGGTCGAAGACCTTGAACGCCTCGCTATCGGTCCGGAAGATATGGCGGCCGGCCTTGCTGCGCGTCCACACGCCCAGCAGATAGACGAGGTCGAAGCCGAGGCCTTTGATCCGGTCCCACTCCGTATCCGGCACGTCGCGCAGCATCACCATGTGCCCCGCCGCGCGGGACAGTTCATCGAGCCAGGCCCAGGTGTGAATCTGGAAAAGGTGCGGATGGCGCCGCAATATTGCGGCCGGGCCTGCGCAGTCGGGTGCCTCGGACATCCCCAGTCTCCTGTGAATTATTTTTAACGTTTATAGACGGCTTCGCATCACACTGTCTCAAACATTTCTATTCGGCACGGCGGAGACAATATGTGGTGTTTTGTCGATGCCGCGATATCGCTTGTCCTCTGAAATTTCAGTAGAAATTCCGTCAAGTTTATGTACAGTAAAATTCAAATGCCCCCGCCGCAGGCGAGGCGGTGCTGCGCGATGCCCTGACATCGCGATAGGACCTTCTCTGATAAAAAAGGGAGATCAAGCGTAATGACTCGTGAGAAGCAGCGTTTGACCGAATATCGCGAAGGTGTCGCCGAATGGCACAAATGGGGGCCGTATCTCAGCGAGCGCTCGTGGGGCACCGTCCGCGAGGATTATAGCCCGAACGGGGCCGCCTGGGATTACTTCACCCACGACATGTCGCGCAGCAAGGCCTATCGCTGGGGCGAGGACGGTCTGGCCGGCATCTGCGACCGCTATCAGCTGCTCTGCTTCTCCATGGCGTTGTGGAACGGCAAGGACCCGATCCTGAAGGAGCGCGCGTTCGGCCTGATCCCGGCCGAAGGCAATCACGGCGAAGACTTGAAGGAGTATTACTTCTACGTCGACAGCACGCCGACCCATAGCTACATGAAATATGTCTACAAGTATCCGCAAGGCGAATACCCGTATAGCTGGCTGGTGAACGAAAACGGCAGCCGCCACGGCACGGGGCCCGAGTTCGAGCTGCTGGATACCGGCTTGTTCGACGAGGACAAGTATTTCGACATGTTCGTCGAATACGCGAAGGTCGGGCCCGAGGATATCTGCGTTCGGATCGAGGCGTTCAATCGCGGCGCCGACGATGCCGACCTGCACATCATCCCGCAGCTCTGGTTCCGCAATATCTGGAGCTGGGGCGACGAGCGCAAGAAGGAGCCGGTGATCGGCGCCGGCCCCTCGGGCGCCGGCTTCGTCAGCGTCGTCGCCGACGATACCGACGCCGACGGGCTGACCAACCTTCCGTTCAAATACAAGCTGGGCAAGCGCTATCTGTATGCCGAGACCGGCGCCGAGGCGCTGTTCACCGACAATGAGACCAACACGGTCAAGATTTACGGCCCCGACGCCGATAACGGCCGCAAATACGTCAAGGACGGCTTTCACCGCCATATCGTGAACGGCGAGGCCGACGCGGTGAACCCGGCCCACACCGGGACCAAGGCCGGCCTGCACATCCGCCGGCACGTCAAGGCCGGCCAGTCGACCGTCATCCTACTGCGCCTGACCAATACGGAGCTTAAAAGCCCGCTGGCCGATGTCGACAAGCTGGTCAAGCAGGGCTTGGCCGATGCCAACGAATTCTACGCCACGATCCATCCGCCCAAGGCGACCGCCGACGAGAAGATGATCCAGCGCCAGGCCTTCGCCGGCCTGATGTGGTCGAAGCAGAATTACATCTTCGACGTCGACCAGTGGCTGGCCGGAGACAACAGCAAGTCGCCGCCGCCCGCATCGCGCAACCACATCCGCAACCAGCACTGGAAGCATCTGAACTCGATGCGCGTGCTGTCGATGCCGGACAAATGGGAATATCCCTGGTTCGCCGCCTGGGACCTGGCCTTCCATACCGTGGCGATCGCGCTGATCGACCCGGATTTCTCCAAGGAACAGCTCTGGTTCATGCTGTTCGAGCAGTTCCAGCACCCGAACGGCCAGATCCCGGCCTATGAGTGGGAATTCTCCGACCTGAACCCGCCGGTCCATCCCTGGGCGGTCTGGCGCGTCTACAACATGGACCGCATCCGCAACGGCAAGGCCGACCGGCCGTTCCTTGAGCGCTGCTTCCACAAGCTGCTGATCAACTTCGCCTGGTGGATCAACAAGGTCGACAGCTCGGGCAACAACCTGTTCGAGGGCGGCTTCCTCGGCCTCGACAACATCTCGCTGTTCGACCGGTCGGAAAAGCTGCCGGGCGGGGCGAAGCTGGAGCAGTCGGATGCCACCGGCTGGATGGGCATGTTCTGCCTGAACATGATGCGCATCTCGCTGGAGCTGGCGCGCGAGAACAAGGTCTACGAGGCTTTGGCGACCAAGTTCTTCCAGCACTACATCTATATCGGCGCCGCCATGAAGAAGATGGGCGGCCGCAACTACAATCTGTGGGACGAGGAAGACGGCTTCTTCTACGACGTGCTGCGCTATCCCGACGGGCATTTCGAGAAGGTGAAGGTCCGCTCCCTGGTCGGGCTGATCCCGCTCTATGCCGTGGAGCGGCTGGAGACGGAATGGGTCAGCCAGTTCAAGGAGTTCAAGGGCGGGCTGGACTGGTTCGTCGAGAACCGCAAGGAACTGGCCGGCCATGTCGTCAACCGCATCGACAACAAGGACGGCGATCACAATCTGGCGCTGACCATCGTCGACCAGGACCAGTTGAAGCGCATGCTCGACTGGATCTGCAACCCGGACGAGTTCCTGTCCGAATACGGGCTGCGCAGCCTGTCGCGCTATCACCTGGAGCACCCATTCACGCTGGGCGGCGCCTCGGTGTCTTATGAGCCGGGCGAGGCGGACTGCAAGATCAAGGGCGGCAACTCCAACTGGCGCGGCCCGATCTGGTTCCCGACCGCCTTCCTGATGATCGAATCGCTGCGCAAGCTGTCAAAGGCCTACGGTCACGACCTGACGATCGCCGGCAAGGACGGCAAGCAATGGACGATCGGGGACATCGCCGAATATATCGCCGAGGGGATGATCAAGATCTTCGTGCGCAAGGACGGCAGGCGGCCGCTTTATGCCGATATCGACAAATTCCAGAACGATCCGCACTGGCGCGACTACATCTTCTTCCATGAGTATTTCCATGGCGATACAGGCGCCGGCCTGGGCGCGTCGCATCAGACCGGCTGGACCGGCCTGGCGGCGTCCCTGATCGACGAATGGCGCAGCTAACCCTCACTGAGACTGAACGCAGCAATCCAAGATAGGGAGAGATCAGATGAGCTATCAGCCGTTACTGGGTCAAAAGGCCCTCGTCACCGGGGCCAGCTCCGGCATCGGGGCCGGTGTCGCGCTCGAGCTCGCCAAGGCGGGCGCGGATGTCGTCGTCAACTATGCATCCAGCCTCACCGGCGCGCAGAAGGTCGTCGACGAGATCACCGCGCTGGGGCGCAAATCCTATCCGGTGAAGGCCGACGTCTCCAAGCAGGACGAAGTCAACGCGATGTTCGATGAGATGCTGTCCAAATGGGGCACCATCGACATCCTGATCAACAATGCCGGCCTGCAGCAGGACGCGCCGTTCGTCGACATGACCTTGGACCAGTGGAACAAGGTCATCGGCATCAACCTGACCGGCATGTTCCTGTGCGCCCAGCGCGCCGTGCGCGAGTTCATCCGCCGCGGCACGCCGGTCCAGAACGAGCGCGCCATCGGCAAGATCGTCAACATGTCGTCGGTGCATGAGATCATCCCGTGGGCCGGCCATGCCAACTATGCCTCGTCCAAGGGCGGCGTGCGCATGTTCACCCAGACCCTGTCGCA
>Ga0207694_10000239_pt1 | contig 52744 bp, 87 predicted proteins | sample KBSC34metaG_FD_184353 | JGI IMG/M metagenome (GOLD analysis project Ga0207694, IMG submission 184353) | Corn rhizosphere microbial communities from Kellogg Biological Station, Michigan, USA - KBS C3-4 metaG (SPAdes) (version 2) | ecosystem: Host-associated > Plants > Roots > Rhizosphere > Soil... | reverse complement strand
TTCCCAACTCGTCGGGCACCGCAACGACCAGTCGTGCGCGGCACAGGTGGCCTACGAGTTGGGAATGGTGCTCACCGACCCGCCCGCATGGTTCGCGGAGCAGGGGCACCCGCAGAGCGAAGAAACGATACTCACACTGGAGAGATGATGACGAACAGCGATAACGAAGGTACGTTTAACCACGATCAGTGCGATATGATTCCGCATATGCCGTTCATGGAGGAATGCGCCTCCAAGGCAGGCATCATCGTGGAGATCGGCGTGGGCCACGGAAACGGCAGCACGCGGGCATTCGCACGCGGCCTGCTGCGATCCGATCACGCTGAGAAGATGCACATTGGCGTGGACTGGGACCCCGTGCGACCGCAGGTTGTTCCGGAGAACTACTGGCACATGGTCCACGGGCCGAGTGAGGACCCGGCAACGGCGGTAAGGGTGATCGAGATACTCGGTGGCCGCAAGCCGGACATCATATTCATCGACACGATCCATACCTATGAGCAGATGGCGATGGAGTTGCCGATCTGGGCCAATCTCGCGAAAGACGATACGCTCTGGATCTTCCATGATTCATGGATGCTCGGAGTGTGGAATCACATGAGCGAGGCGATCAAGGAGTTCGCATCCGCCAACGAATGGGAGTTTGTGGACTATGCACAGGAGTCGCACGGGCTCGCCCTGATGCGCCGTAAGAGCGGCAGGTGGGCGTATATCGATCCGTTGCCGCGTATCGTTCTGGTGCCGCAGGTATGAGCGAACGATACAGCCAGAAGGATGAGCAAGATTGGGTGCTTCGATCCGTCGAAGGAATCACCAATGGAAGATTCCTGGACATCGGCGCTTACGACGGGATCAACTACTCGAACACGCGAGCGCTCGTTGAGCGCGGGTGGTCCGGGGTCATGGTGGAAGCGGGGCTGCACGCCTTCATCAAGTTGCTGGAGAATTACGCCGACAACGACAAGGTAACGCTGGTACACGGTGCTGTTGGCGTTAACGGAGCCGAGTTGCAGCAGTTCTGGAATTGCCCTACTACGTTCAGCACCACTGAGAAAGGGAACTTCAATAAGTTCATCCATGAAGGATTCTCGCGGCAATACTGGGTCCCCACGCTCACGATGCAACTAGTCATGGCCGTTTGCGTATCCATCGATGTTCTGAGTATCGACACCGAAGGCAGCAGCGTGGATCTGTTCAAGGTGTTCCTCATGGGCGGATTCTGCCGGCCACGATGTATCTGCGTCGAGCACGATGGTCGCGTGGAGGAAGTATTGGAGTACGCCAAGATGTACGGGTACGGCGTCATTATGCAAAATGAGGAAAACTACGTCCTGGGGGCCGCTTGAGGCTTAACGTCGGCAGTGGTCAGCGTCCCTTCGGAGAAGGATGGACCAATGTGGATTGCAACCCGCGCTGGTCGCCCGACGTTACCGCTGACGGCGCGCACATGCCGATGTTCGCGGACGGCAGCGCCGAGATGATCGTTCTGCATCACGTCTTGGAACACTTCGGTTGTGGAGAATCGGCTGTGATGCTTCAGGAATGCCATCGTATCCTTGCGCCTGGTGGTTCGCTGATCGTCTGCGTCCCCGAGATGCGCGAACTCGCCAAGATGTGGCTGCGTGGGCAGATCGATACGCAGGTTTACATGACGAACGTGTACGGCGCGTACATGAATGACGAGGCTGACCGCCATAGATGGGGATTCGATTCGTTGTCGCTCGCCACGTACCTCATGGAGACAGCGCAATGGTCGCGCGTGACGAGCTTCGATTGGCGCGAGATACCGGGAGCGTCGATTGCCAAGGACGGTTGGATCTGCGGGATAGAATGCCTGAAATAGATGGGAATTATATACTTGACTACCCCGCACAAGGAGAATCATGAAGATAGGGACTAAGAGCTTCTTGTTCGGGGCTCACTGCTTTTTCCTGCATCCGTGGTTCGTCGCGGCGGCATGGTGGAGGCTTTACGGCTTCCCATGGGACCCCCGCCTTTGGGTTGCGTTCTTTGTTCACGATATCGGCTACCTCGGCAAGCCGAACATGGACGGGCCGGAGGGGGAATCGCACCCGGAAGTGGGAGCGCGGATAATGCAACGGTTGTTCGACAGAGATAGGTTCGGGATGGGGGATGCCGCACGTTACCGCTGGCACGACTTCTGTCTTTATCACAGCCGTTTTCTTGCCAAACGTGAAGGCGCAACTCCTTCCCAGTTATGCCCCGCTGATAAATTCGCGATCTGCCTCACTCCGGCATGGCTGTATCTTCCGATGGTGCGCTGGAGCGGAGAAATTCACGAGTATATGCGACTTGCCAAGAACGGCGATGGCAAGTACGTGACTATGAATATCTCAACTGAAAGCCAGAAGGATTGGTACGCCGATGTTCAGAAATATCTACGCGCATGGGTTGCGGAACACAAAGATGGTCGAGCGGATGGGTGGACACCGGACGCCAGGATCGCCAAAACAGAAAGCGGGGTTTGGAAGTGAATGAAGGTAGTCAAGTATATAAGTCCCAAATAGATCAAGTCCGCGCCTACTGGGACGCGCAACCTTGCAACGTGCGGCACAGCACAGCTCCTTTCGGAACCCGCCGATGGTCCTATGAGGTAACGCAGCGCAAGTATTTTATCGAGCCGCATATCCCCACGTTTGCTGACTTTGAGCGATGGCGCGGTAAGGCTATCTTGGAGATCGGTTGCGGTATCGGTACCGATACTCAGAACTTTGCGGCACACGGGGCCTATGTTACAGCGGTAGACCTAAGCAAGAAATCCCTTGGTCTAGCTGCGTCACGTCCTGGTACGGCCAGAGTTGAGTTCATCCAGGCCGACGTGGAGCACCTCGACGAAGAACTACTACAAGAGCCCTTCGACCTGATCTACTCGTTCGGCGTGCTGCACCATACGCCCAATCCTGATAAGGCGCTGGCACAGATGCGGAAGTTTGCGGCTCCGGGAACCGTGCTCAAGGTGATGGTTTATCATCGCTGGTCCTGGAAGGCGTTGCGTATCGCTCTGGGATTCGATCGCCCTGAGGCGCAGGCCGGGTGCCCGATCGCGCGGACGTATTCGCGTAGAGCGGCAAAAAAGTTTATCGAGAACGCCGGTTTCCGAGTTACAGAGATGTGCGTCGATCACATATTCCCGTACTCGATACCTGAGTACAAGCGCCACGAGTATCGCAAGGTGTGGTACTTCCGCTGGATGCCGCGCGCCCTGTTTCGTTTACTTGAAAGGACCATAGGATGGCACTTGCTAATAACGGCGGAAGCGTGAACTGGGTGGTGGTGATCGCGCGCAACAATCTCCACCTAACCAAGAAGGCCGTCGCGTCGTTCCTGGCGCAAGATATCCCGGTGCAAGTGCTCGTCATCAACAATGCGAGCACGGACGGAACGGCGCAATGGCTGCACTCGCAGCCCGTGTACAACATCCATTATCAGAGCCAGAAGTCGGTCGCGGAGTGCTGGAATCGCGCGCTACGACTGTGCTTCAAGGATGGCACGGACCACGTCCTGGTAGCGAACAACGATGTCGAGCTAAAGCCGTGGACGTATCGCATGCTCATCGAGGATGGCGGAGGCTTCGTTACGGCAGTGGGCGTGAACGAACGGAAGCAGTTCGATGAGAAGCCGGAGCCGGAGAAGAAGCGTGACCACCCGGACTTTTCCTGCGCCTTGATCCGCAAATGGGTATTCGATCAAGTGCAGTTCGATGAAGGATGCTTGATTGCGTTCACGGAGGATAGTATTTTGCACGTCGAGATGCACCGTAAGGGCATCCACGCCTACTGCATTGGAGTACCCTTCCTGCACGTTGGGAGCGCCACGGTGAAGCTCGCGGACCCCGAGGAGGCCCAGCGCATACGTGAGCAGGCGGATCGCAACCGCGAGCGTTTCTACGCCACCTACGGGGCGCGCATCGGTACGCCCGAGTACGAGAAGCTGTTCACCCCTGAGACGTTTGGGATGGACGCACAATAGTGATATAAACAAGGAGAAGTGGCGTCACTCCGGTAGGAACGGAGCGGCGAGAAAGTGGGGTAGGTAGGAGGCTGGCGGGAGGCAATTCTCGGTGAGACCGTAAGCGTCGAGTCCTAACTTATGGTGGAATTATCGAGGCGGTTGCCGTCAGAACCGATGGCGCTCAATGCTGGTAACAGCGAGCGTGGCCGATTGTACTACCGGCTTACGTGAAGTCGCGACCCAGGACGCTAACCGGCGTCGGTCGGAAGGACCATGATACGAAGACACATGGGAATACGTCGGGCGGGTGAGAGCAACCCACTGCCACCGGACCCGTCAAGATGGTGAATGCGTGGCAGGTGCCTGCGAGGGCCGGTAAGACCGCGATCCCTAATCCATCACGCCACTTTTTCGCTAAGCCTTCGCGGTAGCCGCAGCGGTCGCGGCGTCGATGCCGCTGAGCACCGTCTGCTGGTCGGCAAGCGGAACAATCGTTGCGGGATCTACGGGCGGCTGCGGAGCGGGGATCTTTGCAATAGCGTCATTCAGGGCTTGCAGCTTGGTGGTCGCGTCGTCTATGAACATGGTGAGCCTCCTGGAGAGTTTGTAGACGAAGTACGCTAGCAGGGCTAGGATCACGACCAGGGCGTAGATCATCTGGAAACTATGATATATTAGTTCCGTCACGGAAACATGTTTTTCGGGGTGGTTGCTCAGAACAGCCACCCCTGCCTTTCTGAGAGGCATTATGCATACCACCGCTGCTGAAGCAGTCTTCCCAACCAAACTCTCAAAGGCTCGACGTGTCTCTGTACGCGGGGTGCGAGAGCAATCCCTGGCGCACGAGCCTTCCCATTACACAGGTAGACCATCCATCGAGGCTCATCCAGTTGAGAGAAATGACGGCATGGAGAACCCACCCCCAACGGGGTACGCTGGGCCACCTTAGCTGGAAGCTAGGGGTCAAAGAGCTTGAGGGCTATCGCCGTATGTGGGGAGCGGGTTCTGGGGGAATCCCATTCACCTCTCTTTTGCGAACGCTGCAGAACACCGCAGAATGGGATTCCCCCAGAACCCCACGGCTAGATTTTTGTCTTCGCTTATCCGAATCTCTTCCGTTCCTTTAACTTCTGTCACGTAAACCGTACAATCTATGGTAATCTTCCACCATGGCACTCTACGCAGCTACCGTTACGCTTGGAGGGACGGCCCAATCGCTTGATCCTTCCCCCGTCATCCCCAAACCCATCGTCTCGCTTCGCATCGAAAGCGACACCGGCAATGCCGCCGTGTACGTGGGCAAGGATAATACTGTTTCCTCCACGGTTTACGGCGCTTCGATCCTCGCTGGTCCCGCTGCCGCGCTGAATATCGGCTACGGAGACAACGGAAAGTTCAACCTCCAGGACGTGTGGGTAACGGGCACGAATGGCAATAAGATCCGACTGCTGGCGGTGACCCAATGAGACTAGCCTTGCTGCTGGTTTCTGCGCTCGCCATGGCGTCCGACGCCGTTGCCCCTACCGTTCTCACCGACGCCGAACAGAACAGCGTCCTGAAGCTCAGGAACCGCGAGATCACGGCCAACGCGACCATGATCGACCTGCAACGCCAGTTCGAGAAAGCGCAGCGGGAATTTAGCGAATCAGAAGCGGCGGAACGGCAGTTGACACAATTACTTGGCAAGTCCCACAACTGCGAGAATTGCACGCTCGACCAGGATTTGAAGTGGGTTAAGCCGACAGCAACCAAATAAGGGGAGGCTCCATGCTCTCAAAGTTACTGACTCTACTAGCGTTAGCAGCATTACCAGCGCTCGCGCAGTACGAGGTTAAAGACGGCTATTGCGAGCAGGGAGGTCAGAAGGTAGTCGGACCCGGCAATCAATTATCGACCACCTACGCCCAGCGCAGCTATCCATCCTGCACGGTCCAGGTGACGCTTTCGGCCGGCGGATCAGCGACGATCTTCTCCGACAGCACCGGAACACCCCTGGCGAATCCGTTCACGGCGGCGACCAACGGGTACTATTTCTTTTTTATTGTCCCGAATGTCCATTTCAACGTAACGATCTCAGGTGGTGGCTTGGCGGCTCCGATCACCCACTCCTATTACCTCGTGGGCGGAAGCGGTGGAGGCGGCGGTACGCTCACGTCGATCAACGCCCAGGGCGGTCCTGCGGTTACCATCGCGGCAGGAACGGCGGGAACCAACTTCGCTGTTTCTGCGGCTGGGAACACGGTAACGCTCAACCTGCCGAGCGCCAGTGCGACGAATCGCGGGGCTTTGTCGAGCGCGGACTGGTCCACGTTCAACTCCAAGGAGAACGGTTTAACATTCAGTTCTCCCCTTTCGCGTGCCACGAATACCATTTCGCTGACAACGGTAGGAATTACCCTAGGAGGAACCGGGCAGACGACCAAGACCCCCGCGTTCAATGCCCTCTCGCCTCTGACCACCAAGGGAGACGTGATCGGTTTCGACGGCACGAACAACGTGCGCCTCGGAGTGGGAGCGAACAATAGCTGCCTGATCGCGGACTCGACGCAAACAACCGGCCTGCGATACGACGCTACCTGCCACATGGCGATCGGCGGGACGATCACCAGTTCAACTTCTGGATCGCTGCTTTATGTATCGGCGGGACTTCTCGCGCAATCTTTGATGTCGGGGGGCGGAACTCAGTGCGTCCAGGTGGACAATAGCGGCATCCCGAGCGGAACCGGAGGTCCTTGCGCGGCGACCGGATCTAACGTGGTCAAAACTGACCAATCCAATACCTACTCCACAGGTAATCAGGATTTCCGCAATGCCACGGCTTTCGAGACGAGGGTAGCAGCAGGTGGAACTACCACCGTAAATGGTGGACTCGTCTACGATTCAACCGGGAACCAATTGCATGCTGGGATCAGTCTCACAGACCGCATCCTGGTATTCAGGGCCTCGGGAAGCACTCCTACAGCCGGAAACTGTGTCCAATGGGGAGCTTTAGGAATCGTATCGGATGCTGGGTCGGCGTGCGGATCGGGCGGTAGCGGCATCACCACTCTAACGGGAGATGTTACGGCTGGCCCTGGGTCCGGCTCTCAGGCGGCCATCGTCGTTAACCTGCCATCTGGAGTAACGCAAGCCGGACACCTTCTGGCAACTGCTATAGCTGCTCCAGGAACCCCATCGGCTGGAAAAGGCGCAATCTACGTTGACTCTGCCTCGAAAAACCTTTCAGTCAAAGACGATGCGGGCGTCATCAAGCATGGCGTTCAGACCGACACGGGAACGGCCAATAACTACATCTCGGCGATCTCAGACTCAGGCGCGATAACCAAATCTCGCCCCGCATGCGCCACATTAAGCGATTCCGGTACGGGATGCTCGGCGGCGGCTGGGATGACTCAGCTTACAGGAGACGTGACTGCTGGTGCAGGCTCAGGATCTCAGGCGGCTACCGTAGTGAACCTGCCTACGGGTGTAACGCAGTCAGGATACCTCCAAGCCACGGCTATCGTCGCTCCCGGAACTCCCGCCGCTGGAAAAGGACGCATCTACGAGGACTCGACCAGCAAGAACTTAGCGATAAAAGATGACGCCGGGATCGTGAAGCATGGCGTGCAGACGCAGGCGGCTGTGGCGGGGAATTTTGTCACGGCGATCTCCGATGCTGGCGGTGTAACGATCAGCGGTGGAGTACCTTGCACGGCTACCTTAGTCACCTGCACGATCTACGATTCCACGGCGACCACGGGGAAATCAAAACTAGCGGTGAGAGCGGGTGCGGGGCAGACCACAGGCGACAATCTACAAGAATGGCAGCTCAATGCAGGAACAGTCCTGCTAGAAGTTACCAATGGCGCTAACCTGCAAGCTGTAACTTCAGGTGCGGGTAAGGCTCAGTTTGGTCAAGGTGGATTAGCCTATTCGAGCGATAGTGAGGCCAAATGGTTCAGCGGTACCGACATTAACGGGGCAGGTAGCTATGATTTGGGGATATGCCGAGGAGCAGCAGGGCAACTCAACATCAACGACGGCAGCACGACCTGTACGAACCTCGCGGCACTCGCGGCGGCCTCCATGAAAACCGGATCGTCCGCACCGACCTGCACGGCGGGCACTGGCGGTCCTATTTGCTTGCATGAGGGTACGGCGGTAACGGGCGAGGCCTCCGCAGATAACTGCTACGGAGATTCGACCGATCACGATATCAAGTGCTCGTTCAACAACGATACGATTGCGCCGCTTGCGCGCGGCCCATCGAGCGCGACCACTACCGGGCATTGTGTCCAGTTCGCGGATACCAAGGGCAGCAATCTCTCCGATGCAGGAGCGGCGTGTGGAAGCGGCAGCGGTGGGTCCGGTTTCAATGGGTCCGTTTCTCTAGGGACCAGCGCGATCACATCTGGCACCTGCGCCACTGTTGTTACCAGCACGCAAACCGGGATGGCGAGTACCGACACGCTCGCATGGACGTTCAACGCTGACCCCACGGGAGTAACTGGATACTCTCCGAGCACTAGTGGGATGCTCACGATCATCGCGTATCCCACCACAAACACGGCCAATTTTAAGGTGTGCAATAACACGGCCTCCAGTGTAACTCCTGGCGCAATTACGCTCAACTTCTCGGCCCGCCAAGGTTCTATCGCAGCGGGCACATCGGCGCTTGGCACGGGAGCGATCACCTCGGGTACGTGCGCCACTGTGGTTACCACGGCAGCGAGCGGAACGGCCACGACGAACACCGTGGCGGGTTCATTCAACGGCGATCCTACGGCGGTCACTGGGTACAGCCCGACCACTGGAGGGATGCTGACTATCATAGGCTACCCGACTGCGAACAACGTCAACTGGAAGGTGTGCAACAACACGACGGGAAGCATTACCCCTGGGGCGATCACGCTCAACTGGAGAGTATTCTAATGCGCGTAGCTCTATTTCTTTTAGGTTCGGTGGCGTTTGGGCAGATACTTCCCGGACCTGGCGGAAACGTCACGGCGAGCAGTTCCACCACCGGCAGACTATTCAACGGATCCTCGGACAACTTGACCAACAGCACTTGCTATCTCAATATCGCAATCAACCCATTCACCATCTCGTTCTGGTTCCAATCCGCCGACGTAACGCAAACCAACGCCTACGTCATGATAGACAGCATCAGCGGGAACCAGATATCGGTTATTTACGGATTCGTGAACGATGGGTCCGGGCACGCACAACTCGAGCTATTCGTTACCGGGGGAACGGGTGGAAACTTTAGGACGGGCTCTCAAATCACAATCCTGGACACGAATTGGCACCACGTAGTTTATCGTTGGGATGGAATCTCCGAGTACGATCTATTCCTGGATGGTACCAAGACCGTCATCAACTCCAGTTTCACGGCCACCGTCCCCAATGGATCTTGTACCAGTTTCACCTTAGGTGCGGCTGGTGGCGGTAACTTTTTCCATGGGTCGCTCGCGCGTGTGCTTATCAGCAACGCAGCCATCACTGATGGGCAGGTAACCGCTCTGGCGGGTGCGACGTGTAGCTCCTCGGGCGTTTCCGGCACTGAGGGCTATTGGCTTCTCGCAGGAGCAAGTCCCGAGCCAGAGCACTCGCCATCGCCTAATACCAACTCGCTTACTGTAAACGGAACGACCACGACGCCGGGGCCGACTTGCTCAAGCAATTAAACTATAGGGATATGACTATGATAAAGACTTTCCTTCGCAAGTTCTGGGACCGCTGCCACGCTGATTGGATGAAGGCTTACCGGCCATAATGCGTACAACACTTCTACTCTTGCTCGCCTTGCCTCTGTGCGCGGCCGTCACCAATCTCCGCGTGATCGGGCAATCCGCCACACAGATCTCCATCGGGTACACAGCGCCGGATTCCAACCCTTGCAAGATCGAGGCTAGCGAATCGGCCACTTACTCGCCTTTGGTGCATGATGTAGACGGGGCGCTCTTCTCAGGAGAGAACCTGGATACCCGCTCCGGGGCCTTTAACAACGCTAATGATCGTGTCTTCATCATCGGAACCCGCACGGTTACCTTGGCCAGTGATGGCCGAAATTACTCACGAGCGCTTCAGCAGTTGACGCCGCACTACATCCGCGTGAGTTGCGCAGCGGGCTTCACCGACCAAGCCACCATCACAGCGACTACGGCATATCCAACTACAGGACGCTCGGCGCGCGATCCCTGGATAACCGACTCAAACCACCTCCCATTATGGCCGGATTTCTCCTTGAGCGACCGTAGTGAAGTGGTCATTGAGCCGATGACAGGAGCGCGGATCAAACATTTCGGAATGCCCGCCGATGCGCTGCGAATCTTCAACAATACCGTCCTTTCAACTTGCACGAACGTCACGAGCGGATGGAGCATCGGGGGAAACTGTACGGGCGGAAGCGGAAATACTACCTTCACGTCATCATCCTGCACGACGGCTTGTGGATGGCTCGCGCTGTCCTATAATTTCACATCGGTTCCGAGCGAGGCTCTTGAATCCAACAACCCATCCATAAACTGGCTGAAAACGCACCTCACCGGAACATGCTCAGGAGTCAATACAGCCACGGCGGATTGCAAATCCCAAATATGCTGGTCGTGGGATCAGGCGACGTGTGCCGGGCCCATAATTGATATAGACATACCCACCAGTGCGGGCACCGTGTCCTTCTGTGACCACACTGGATCGGCTACCTGTACCATTGGCGATCTGATGGGAGCCGACTATCGCGGCATCTTCACGACGGCCTTAGGAACAGGCTGGATCTACAACTCCGCGAGTAGCACGACGGTCAACTTCACCGATTCGGGCGACTGTAACCGAATGCGAGTGGGCGAGATTTTCAGCGTGAGCGTAGCTGTCGCCACTTCCGATCTTACGGTGGCTACCTTGTCTTGTGGGTCTTCTCCACCGTCGATCACGGTAACCACCCCTATCGACCTCAGCGCTCATGGCGCGGCGGCAGGGTATGGATTTCTGTACCACAGCAGTTGGTGGCGTAACCCGCGATGGGGAGTCCTGATCCGCAAGAAATCCCTCACTGCGAATAACACGATCACGGTTGGAACCCCGCTGTTTGACATAGTCTTAGGCGGCGTTTCTTCCAATACCAGCGCAGGGTATAACGAGCCATGCAGCCAGTTCCTCGACTCTAATGGTTTCTACAAATGCCGGATGACGACCAAGGTTTATGCATTTCACCCCGTAACCGGCGAAGTCCGTTTTCTCGGTCAGGTCTTTGGGAATATCGGCGGTAGCGGATGGGCGTCAAACGAGGAATGCCAGCAGATCGGTGACGGGTCCACCTTCTGGATCGACGCCAACTCGTTCGTCTGCATCAACGGCAACCCAAATCTAGCAGGGAAGAAAGCTGTCTACACTGTTCAATTCACCGGCAACACCGCTAACGATGTTCAGAAACTCCCGAATGAATCAATAGGAGAAGAAACCAGTCTCGTAGCTGGGGTAACCATTACTGACGTGAGCGGCGATTTAGTGGCTGCAATTAACACGTTTGATTCAACTTTCGATACCTCTGTTTTTACTAGTGTTTCTATCGCGGGCTTCAGTAACGGACGGTATGTCCATTTCATTGCTGAGATGGGCTCTCAAGATACGTTCGCTTGGGCGGGCGTGTTCGATCTGAACACTAACACGGTGATCGCGGCATGGCAGACTTATGCCACTCCGAGTGCGTCGAGATGGGGCGTCAATCATGCGGTGTTCTCGTTTGCACCAGAGAACGGAGCTAACGCTACCGCGAACCTGGTGGGCACTGATCTGAAACAGGGTCGTGACGATGTTCCGCAGGGAGGGCGTTACCACTTCACAATCCCGGCCGGAACCGACTCCACCCAAACGAGCTTCACCGTCAACACACTCACTCCAGTTTCTCCTCAGCCGCCGACCACTCTCATGTCTGTGGCGGTGAACGATGTCTTTGTCTGCGACGAGGGAACTGGTACGGAAGAGGCAATGCAGTTCACAAACGTCTCTTCAACAACTGTGACGGTAACCAGGCACTATCAGAGCACGGCGCATGCTCACGCAGCGAATGCCGACTGTGCCATGTACCCGCCTTTGAATGTATCCCCAGTTCCAGGCGACAATTCAGGAGAGTTCTGGGACTTCCTGACTTATCCGCACGGCCCTGACAACGCGCATTTTTATGCGAGTTTCTGTCCTGGCGGCGGGCACGCCTATTACTACAGTACGAACGCGGCAGGTAGCCCGTCGCTGGCAGGTAACGTCGTCCCTGGAGGCATTGAAAACAACCTCGGAACAGCCTTCCCGCTATGTAGTCCTCCATCATTTACCCAAGCTTATGATTCGCCTTTGTTCTCAGGGGTTGGGTTTGCTCCATTCGTGCATGAAGGACACCCAGGTTTCAAGCCTACTCCTATTCCCTTGGTTCTCGACAACCATCCGAACATCGGTAATGGAACGCAGAGCGATTCCGCTCTTACGCGCATTGGGGGAACTGGGACATTATTCAAGCTCACCTACAACGAAGATCCATTCGGGGGGCTTCCACAAGCCGATGGCATTTCCTACAAATACCTTCCCCACTTGACTACCTCTCAGGGTAGGGTATTCCAGGACGTTAGCGGGGCCGGATCGACCATCACTAGCTCACTTTCGGATGCGTTCAAGCGCTGCATCGCGTTCAAGGTCAACGAATGTGTCTCGGGCTCCAGCGTCAACGACATCTATGTGAACTCGCCCTACATGGACCCTGGCTACTGGACTCACGCTTTCGGAGTAACGTGCTGGTTCTTTCCGGGTATCCTGGATGATCTCTGCTCGACCGACGATCCACAGCGGGGTGAATCGGTGACGGCTGAAGCCACCCCCACGACTGGAACTTTGACCACCAATCCAAATCGTAGTATCCCGATTCTTTACCAGTTTGCTATGGTCCCCAAGGGCGCGCCCAATACGTCGAACACCAAAGTATTCTGGGGTAATTGGGGCTATGGTTACATTTTCAACAAAGGACGATCACAGACGTACTTCGTGAAAATTCCCGACACTCCTCCGCCAGCAGGTGATGCGACCACCAACACGGGCTTTATAGCCGAGTCGGTGGTGATCGGGTCGGTCCCGATGGGTACGACTAACGTGGTCGTTGATTTCGGATACCGTGAGTACGGCGCACCAACCGATTTCTACTGCACATCGCGCCTGGAAAAGTGTATGGCTGTTGCGTCCATGGTTACTGCAAGCGATCCATTCAAGTGGCCGGTGGAAGGCTCTGGAGGCGTAGAAACGGGCGTCGCAGGGGTATCCTGCACTGTTTCCTGTACGGTCGTCGTTCCAGTGCTCCCCGGCTACACCGCGTATGCTCAGATCCGCTATCGGGATGTGAGCAACGCCACATTGTCAACTGTGGCGGTAGCTCCGTTTATCGCGGGATCATCCGCACCTCCGTCTAGCATGGGCGGTTCGGTGATCGGCGGGAACGTGAAGATTGGCGGCGGGGTGGTGATCCATTGACCTGGTACGAGCGTATCTCATATATCGTGATCGCGGCGGCGCTGGTGTCGTTCATCGTAGGTATCGTGGGACTGTTGCGGATGAGTTGGAAGAAATCGCGGTAATCGCGGCAATATAAACCATGCAAGGGAGTCTCATCAGTGGCGGATATGATCAATGAGAAAACCAGCATTAGCCTTTCAATCTCCTCGTGGTGGCACGTTGTGGTAATCGTGGGTTTCATGGTGGCGTGTTACTACGGACTGGAAGCCCGTGCAGATGAGGCAGTAAGGCTTAGCCAGACCACCGCAGCCGAGCAGAAGACCACCCAGGAAAAGGTTAACTCCATGCAGATGGACATACGCTCGGTGGCCGATGACGTAAAGTGGTTCCGCCAACAGTATGAGCGCGACATGAGCCGGTACGTCAGGGACACGCCAGCGAAGTAAGGGAGCAATCAAATGTTTGTCACCGCAGACGGCTGGAAGCATATCGAGTTTCTGTTCTCTGGGGCCACCGCCCTGGCGCTCGTCGGTCACGCCGTCAACAGCTTCCCTACGCCTAAGAACGTATACGGGCAGTGGTTCCTGGGAGTGGTCAAGTTCGCCGTGGGTCAGCGCATCAGCGCAATGGCGGCTATGAGCGGGCAGGATACTGCGGCGATCCCTGTGCCGCGTGGAACCGCCAAGGAGTTCACTGCGACCGTGCAGGGGACATCCTCATCCACGAATACCGCCTCCACTACTGAAGCATCGGACGGCACGATTAAGCTCTCGACGGAACATACCACCAAGACGGAAACGGTTATGCCGAATCCCAATCCAGAAGCGCCAAAGGTTCCATAGAATCAACATCGGTAGTCCGCGTGCTACCCAAACCCTAGGAGGAACCATGTTCCCTGCAATCTTGATTCAACTGGTCGTGACACTCGCCATCGCGGGCTTGATCCTGTGGGCGATTACGCAGATCCCGATGGACGCCGCGATCGCCAAGGTAATCCGCGTCGTTATCATCGTCGTAGTGTGCATCTGGGCGATATACCTCCTTGCGGGAACGCTGGGCGGCGTGCCGCTCTATGCGCCGCGGCTTAGGTGAACCACTTCGGCTTCCTCCGCTACGGGTGCAGGGATCAGGCCGCGTTCGCGCTCCTGCTGCTCGACCCAATCGGAGATGCGCTCGCGGGTCCAATCGTGCATATCGTTTAGATGGAAGATGGTGTTTACAAGACCATCGTATCTACAGCTACATTCTGGACATCCCGATACTTCATTTGCTAACGCCCAGCGTTCCCTAAAGACCGCATAGCCGTTCATGCTTGTCACTTTCTCCCCTATGGCCTGGAGAGCCGCTCCGATAGCGCAAGAACGAGGACTGGCAGTTAGGATAGAATTGTTGCCTCTTCCCTGCGGCCTCAGCATCGCCCCAAGCCTAATCGCCTCACTCAGTAACATTTGTTCTCCTTTATTCGTGTGCGCTCTCGATCAGTTCCCGCACGTCATATTCGTCCGCCATCCGCTTAATCTCGCGTTGCAGCAGCTCGCGCCGGAGCTCGCGCTTCGCCCTGCGATACCAGCACCAATCGAAGATCGCGGCGCAAGCGATCATGGCGAGCGCGAACCAGCGATCCGGCGTCATGCGCGGCCCTCTACCTCGGCGATTACCGCAATAGCTTCGTCCACTAGGAGGCGTGTAGTCTTTCCCTGATGAACATAGAGAACCGATATGCAATTCTTAAGCGCCTCAAGCATCTTTGGCGCGGCGGCGATCAGGCGAGCATCGTCCTCCATGCTTTTTGTTGGTTTGGGATTTGTTCCATCCGCTCCGATACTTTCCAGAATCCAGGCAACTACATGCTTACCTGACCGTATCGGTATCGCAGCGGTTCCAGTATCTTCCAGATAACATTGAGGGGAGCAACGAGATCCTGTGATTCCTTCGCCCCACCCAGTTTCCCACTTTCCGCTAGTAATCATGCCGTCCTCCCCAGCGCTTTTATGGCCTTCCGCAGCGCCTCAAGCGGCTCCGCAGCCAGCGCCAGTGTATCCTCGATGCTGTTGCACGAATGCTCCCATAGCAGCGTAAGCACGGCCCCCTCGCCGTATTGCGATTTAGCCAGTTCCATCTCAGTCCGCAGTTTCTTCTCCTCCATCGTCCGCTTGTGCGCCAAGCCGAGCGCTCGATAAATTTCGCGCGCTTTATCGTTGTCGGTGATCTCGTTGGACTTGGCGAAGCCGTTGGCCCGGAGGATGGCATAGTAGGCAGTATCGTCTCCGGTAGCCTCGCGCAGCAGTCCCTTGATCTCCTTAAAATGGCCGAGCACGTCGAACGTGACGCCGCCCCTCTTCGCCTTTGCGGGCTTCGCGGTATCCCTCAGCACCTCCGCAGTCTCAGCAACTTGCGCCGCGTGGCGCATCTCAATGGTGCGCGCGCTCGGCTGCTCGTTGGGAACAAGCCCCATGCTGTTCTCGGGGGATGGAGGCTCCGGGTCGATATTGGCAAACTCGCGGATCGTAGCGGGAACCGGCTTCTGGCGTGCCAGTGCCGCTTCCTTGGCGCTGTAAGGCTCCAATCCTTTATCGGCTAGATACTCGCGCTGCGCTTCCTTGGCGTCGTGCTGCTCCGATGGCAGCTCCTCTTTGGTATAGAGACCACTCAACTCACGCGGGAATGCACGCCGCAGGGCGAGACTCTCAGCGCATTTGGCAAGTTGGTTTGCGGGCATCTTCTTCCACATGGAATTAGCCGTGCCGTCCTTCTTCGTCTGGACGTACTCATCATAGAGAGCCACGGCCCATAATGGCTCCTTGAAGTCATGCCGCAGAACGCCGATGCGGGCAGCTATGGGGTAGTCCCTCGCGGTCCATACGTCCACCCACTGCCCATCCTCACCGCACCAGAACGGGCCAAGCTGGCCGGCATACTGTCCGCTGCGTTCAGCCAGCAGGCGGAAGCCATCTATGGTAGTCTCTGGCTTGCGCGTGGTGATCCAGTTACCGTTACGGTCCTGAGATCGGCGTTCGCTCAAGTAAATCTGGCGGGCGAAAGGATCGAGTCCGGTTCGTTGGCAGTATTGCAGGAACAGGGCAAGCTCGGCATCCGTGGTGCCGTCCGGCGTGACCTGGCTCTTGATAATGCTGATTTGCTCGTGGCTGAATCCGGCATCCCCCGCCAGCGTGAGGGCTTGCGTCGTGCTCATAGTTTCACCTCATGGAGTAGTCGTAAAGCCTTGCGATAATCGCCTAGCGTCATACGGACGCTGATCGGCTGCTCGTTGTCCAAGTCGCTGTCTCCGGGATCATAGGAATAGCCATCAACGATTATCTTGAGGAAGGAAATAGCCGCGCGCTCTGCGGCTTCTTTTTTATATTGCGCTCGCCTTTGGTTGGCTTCCTGATCCCAACGCGCTTGGTTATCGGCTTTACGTTTGGCCACTGCGTCAGGGTTGTGGATGTGGCAGTACCATTTACCATCAACTTGAAACTTGGCGGCCACTGAACACCATGATCCGCCGAAGGAATGCCCAGATCCATACACACGCTTGCAGCATCGCTCCGGCATTATCCCCTCCCCACGCACTTATCGCACCGCTGCTCCTGAAACTCGACCATGCCGCCGTGGCCGCTTGCACCTTGAAACTCGCTCCACGATGCCATGATCGGCGTGCCGCCCTCCTCGCCGCAGTACGGGCACGTCCACGGAATCACGCCCTCGGACACCATCGTTTCTTCGAGCTCCTCCAGCGTGTCGCCCTCGGCGATGCTCTCGAAGCGGCCCACGGCCTCGTAGCCGCCCTTGTACGCATCGTTGGGCATGTCGGCATCGGTAAATCGGCACAACGCCCAGTAGCCGTCGGCGGTAAGCTGCACTTGCCACTCATCGGCGGGCTTGGGCGACGTGTATAGCATCTCGCCGCGAACGACGCCGGCGGTTTCCGTCCAATTGCGGGTACGGAGAAAGCGGGCGATGCGTTCAAGTTGGGGAACGATTGCGGTAGGCATGGCTTATTATAGGCATAGCTTTCTTAGAAACGCAATAGCTATTGACAATCTATTTTTAGGGGCGTAAGATCAGATTCATGGATCTTACCAATGTCACCGTCAAGGGCATTCCCCTTCCTCTATGGCGGCGCTTCAAGGCGTTCGCGGCAGAGCGCGGCGTCTCTATTCAGGATGCCATCATCGAACTGATTACGCACGCCGTAGACGGCAAGAAGGGCCGCGCATGATTGTTGACATGCTCTATTTCGAATGCTGGTCTTGCGGGATTCCATTTGGGATATCGCGAGCATTCCATGCATCCGTAAAGAGCTCGAATGGTTCTTTTCGCTGTCCGAAGGGATGCTTACTCGGGTTAGGTAAATCCAAAGAGCAGGTGCTTAGGGAAGAAAAGGATGCCCTACAGCGTCAACTACAGGCCCAGCTGAACCAGGAAACGCATGCGCGACTTGTGGCCGAGAAAGCAGCCCGTACGGCGATAGCCGCTAAGCGCAAGGTAGAACGGCGCATTGCTCACGGAGTTTGCCCCTGCTGCAACAAAACCTTCGCGGATATCTCGAATCACATGCTCACCGAGCACAAGGATTTCCGTCTCCCCGCAGGCAAACCAACCAAGCAGATAAGCGGTGCCGCATGATCGCGCTCCCGCATCCGGCGATTGTGATCCTCGCGCCGCCCCTGCTTCTGTGGCTGGCGATCAAGATTATGGAAAGGGTACAGCGATGAGCGAATGGCGAACGATTGAGAGCGTGCCAAAGGAAAACGCCAAGAGGTTTCTGGTGCTAATCGACGGTGAGCTTGGAATTTGGTATCGCGATGCCTATTACGAGCCGGGAGGCCGAGGTTACGTGCCGGGACTCTCTGGTTGGGTAGATCAAGAAGGATTAGGGCGTTACGATTCTCCGTCCCACTGGATGCCGTTACCGGAGCCACCCAAATGACCTACGAACCCGATCCGCTGCTGCCGCTGAGCCACCTGCAATCGCTCAAGCGCCTGCTGTACCGCACGCCGCCGCCTGAGCGCTGCTGGTGGCGCGAAGTGCTGGCGTTCCTGGATATACGGGCGTGGCTATGAGTGCGCCCCGCCGCAACGTGCTCACGCCCGCCGAGGTGCTGGCGTTATCCATGCCGCAGAAGCACAGGGGTCCCCGCATTCGCGTATCACCGAAAGAGCAGCGCACTTATGGGGGCGTGGTCTATCACAGCAAAGCTGAGGCAAATAGGGCGGCTGAGTTGGACATTATGAAACATGCGGGAAAGATTGCGGCATGGACGCGACAGGTTCCCTTTCCTATTGAAGTTAATGGGGTTTACATCTGCACCGTCGTTGTGGATTTCCGCATCTGCCCTACTGCGGCTAAGGGAGGATCGTGGCTAGAAGAGATCAAGGGTCATGAAACCGAGACATACAAGATCAAAGCAAAATTGTTGCTGGCGTGCTATCCGGGGATTGATTATCGCGTGGTGAAAGTATGACAGCGAGTAAGGGAATCCTGGAAATGCACGGGATGACCGGGACGCGGGAATTTAGAATCTGGACGAACATGAAGACGAGGTGCCTCAATAAGCACACTCCGGCCTATAAATGGTACGGGGCCCTAGGCGTAACCATTTGGTCTCCCTGGGTGAACAGCTTCAAGACATTTTACGCGGATATGGGGCCCTGCCCTGAAGGATTCACCCTGGAGCGCAAAGATAGCAACGGTCCCTATAGTCCACAGAATTGCGTATGGGCGGACTGGGAAACCCAGCAGAACAATCGTCGCAACAATACGAAGATTACGTTCAACGGTAAGACTATGAACGTGACTCAATGGGAGCGACACCTAGGGCTCAGTCAGGGGATTATTGGACAAAGGCTTAAGGCAGGTAGAACTTTAGAGCAAGCAATGCAAGTCCGTGATCTCCGTCTAGATCATGCCAGCACTATGGTTCTTGCTAGATGGAAAAAGCGTGAGCCTTAATATCATGTGGGCGGATTCGTTCGAGTCGTTCATGGAGCGATTTGCTTGCGAGGCATGGAGCGTAGAGCGATGAGCGAGCCCGCCCGGTCCCCGCGAGGTAGCGTGTGACACAAGGATATTACGCCGTTATGTTCTTACGAGCCGGATATTTCGGGATGAGCGGTATCGATAGCTCGACCCCTCAAGAGGAGTGCTGCGCGTGACGCTGGAATGTAAATGCAAGGACGATCCCGAGGCGAACGGGCGCATCCCCGCGAAAGGCGATCAGCGGTTCACGTTTACTTTCCCGCTGGAAAATGGAGACGAGTTGAAAGTCCACATGGGGCGCGAAGGCTTAAATCACTTCGCTGATTTCCTGGGCAGCCTCATGATCGACGAAGATGCGGAGCGTTCTGTATGACAACCACAGCCAAATGCCAATTCTGCGGCGCGCCGTCATCGCTGCTCTGCGACGGGCGAGTTTGGGATACTCCGCGCGGCCCATATCGCGTTCCGGGGAACTTCATCAACGGCAAGACGCGATCCTGCGATGCGCCAGTGTGCCGAACGTGCGCGAAGAAGATAGGCGACGTTCACTTGCACATGCGCGGGGTTTGCCGATGGGACACGCGCGATCTGTGCCCCGAATGCCAGAAGGTGACCGACAAACCAATACCGATGGACCCGCAGACGAACGCGGACGGCGCTCCCTCTTCGCCGGAGGTAACGCCCGAATGAAAACGAATTGTGGATATTACGCCGTTACGGAAGAAAGGTGGTGCGCGTGTTTGATCTAGTATCTATCGGGGAGCGCTTGCGGACCCAGGACAATCGCATCACGGCTGACCCCATATTCCTTGTGCAGCAGCAGCGTCGGGTTTATGGAGTGGATCACCACTACACCGATGATTTCGAGGAGATCGACGGAGAGACGGTCGGTTACAAAACCATCTGGGAGTTCGTGACCTGCTGCTTCACAGAGGCAGCGGCAGACCGCTACATCGCCGAGAACGCCCACAATCTCACCGACCCGCGTACTTACGTCGCAAGCGCCTATCGGAATCGTGAATGGATCGCAGTCCGCGCAATGCTCATGACCCAGCCGCCAGCCGCGCATCCCTCAACGCACGCCGAATCGGAGGAGAAATGAGAGAATGGTTAATTCCCGGCGTCCTCCTGGCGGCAGCGGCAATTATTTACGATCCTCAACGCCCCGCCTTACTTCCGGTATTGCTTGGATGGGCCATAGCCAAAGCAACACAACGGAGATGCGACTGTACCACCCTCGCCAAAGCAGAAGGGCAGACAACGGACGGAGGTACAAGCGCGTGAGCGAAACAATCGAAATTCCAAAGTTGAACATGCAGGTGCAAGTCGATACCTGCCAAGCCTTGCTGGATGTGGACGATTTGCAGCGCGAGGGTTTGGTCGAGGGATTCGGCACCTGCAATCGCGAGAAGTGCCTGAGGCATCTGAGCCGTGCTAAACGAGCGGGATACGTTCCAGGAGAAGGTCGTTGGGCCATTGGGAAAGGACTGCTAAAGATGGCAGGCGGAAGATTTATCGACGCACCATCGGACGGGGTAAAGGAGGAGCGCAAGCCGTGAGGAGCACGCGCCGTTACGGAGTTTGGGCAGGTAATCCCAAGGGATGGCCGGAAGACGCGGCTCGCTGCATCACTGAAGTTTCGGACGGCTGGCACTTCTCGCAATGCGGGCGGAAGCGCGGTCACGGTCCAGATGGATTGTACTGCAAGCAGCACGCCAAGAGGGTTGAAGAGAAACTAGCAAGAAAGGCAAACGATGACGCCCGATAACGCGCAGCCCCCGGTGACGGCGCAGCGTGAGGATGGTTGGTGCGGAATGTGCAAATCCGATCCGTGTGAGTGTATCGTCTTTCCTGAGCCGAAGGTGATCGCAAGACACAAAGCCCAAGTAATTGGAGACGATGGACTAACGGCTAACGAACGACGTATTGCCGCGCTAGAGCGGGCGCTCGCAGACCAGCTAGAGCAGCATGAGCGGGAGCTGGCCGCCGTTAAAGTTCGTGCATACAGCTTTCCTTGGCCGGTCTTTGCCAAGACGTATGTGGAAATGATCGAGGAGGAGCTGGCCGAGCTTCGCCGGGATCGGGACGAGCAGGAGCGCCGACACTTAGCCGCTGATGCTTCACGAGTATTTCAGTTCGAGCAAGCTGAAAAAGCTAGAGCCGAGCGAGACGCGCTATATGAATTGGTACAGGATTGCGTGAACGGGCTTGGATGCCAGCCTGGATACGTGAAAGGTATAGTACTTGATCGAATGAAAGCCGCACTCGCCGCGCACAAGCCCGAGGCGAGCAAGGAGGACGGAGCGTGACCAACCGTGAGCGCCGCGCGATTATTCGGGCCATCCGATACATTCACGCCGACGAGGATAATGGGGGCAACTACCAAGCCGGGATGGATATACTGGCGCGACTGGCGGGAATGCCGACCACACTTTCGGATGCGCTGAAGAACGTCCGTGCTGTTCCCTTCACTGAGATCGCTTCACGCCCAAATTCACAGTTTCAAATTATCACCGCAAAGGAGCCCACCAATGGACGCTGAGAAGCCCGCGATGACGCCGCAAGATTTTCGATTTATCGCAAACGCGATTGAGCATTGCAGGGCGCGCTCTTGCCCAAACTGCCAAGGATTCTTCAGCGCAGATACGTCATTCAAATTAAGGGAATATGCAGACCTCGCAGAGCGCGCCCTCGCAGCGCCGCCTAAACTGACACGCGAGCAGTTAATCACGGCGTTAGAGCACCATCTGCCATTGACGGATGAGTACAAACTGCATACGCGGGTGCTTATCGTTGCCGACGCGATTATGCGCCTGCTGGAAGCGCCACTAGAGCCACGCAAGTTGACGCGGCAGCAGGCTATTACGCTTTACTGGGGTCCGGGGCAATGGCCTATGGGAAGGATCGTTCAGAGCCGCTTAACCGTAGACTTTATCGCCCGCCTACGCGCTCTCGGAATCGAGGTAGCAGAGGAACCAGCGCCAGCGAAGGGGGGGAGCAAGTGACTGTCGAAGAAATAAAGAAACTCACACCAGAACAGGCAAATCTAGCCACTATGGGGCACTGCCCGTTTTGTGAATCTCAGATTAGGGGATTTAAATATGAAGGTGGGTGGCTTGCCCCGGAGATGAATGAGTCTAGACGCGAACACGGTTACGACCCGTTCACCATGCACAAACTGAGTTGTCCTCATGAGGAAATACGTCTATGACCAGCGCCAGCGGAGGAGGGGTTGTGATTGATTACGGCAAATTGAGTGACCGCGAAATTGACGCGCTTGTGCAGGCTGCGTTATTTCCGCCGTTTCCTGAGGATCGCTGTCCAGTTTGTGGATGGGAACTGGTATCCGACACCTCTGAGCGCGGGGGATGTCGCAAGGGAGATTGCTCCCTGCGTCCGGGACCAGACAGGCGCGCTGATGATCCTCGTGAGTATTCCATTGATGACAACGCCGCCCGAATGGTGCGTGACCGCATCGTGGAACTGGGGTTGACAAAAGAATACATGGTGGAGATTGCTCATCAAGTATGGCCTATTGGAACACCAGCATCGGCGTTCAAAGGTGCCGATGACTTTTCCTTTCTGATGCACAATGCGACCGCGCGCCAGCAAGCTATCGCTGCCCTGACCGCCGTGGAGAAGCGCAAATGACCACCGCCCTAATCGCACTACTCAACGCCGATCTGGCGCAGGAGGCGAAGGCAACGCCGAACGTGAAAGCGTGGGCCGACGAAGGCGACCGATATAGCGTGTGCACTGCTTCCGAGGAAGGTGCTAACCACCAATGCGTTGCATCGTTCATGTACAAGAACGAGAACGTCGATAATGACTTGAAAGAGTTCATGACCGCACGCAACCACCACAAGCCATACGTCGTGGCGTTGTTGAAGATTGCGGAAGCCGAGAATCAATTCGAGCATGGACCGGCCAGCATATTCGAGTATCACCGAGCAATCCGCGCTGCGCTCGCAGAGCTTGCGGAAGCGCTGGGGGTGCAGGAGTGAACATCGCCTATCAATCCCATAGCCCCACCTCGCGAGAGGCTGCCGAGCGCATCGAGCCGCGAGCGAATACGCTCAGGCGCCAGGTGCTCGACTGGATGAAGATCACCGGCAGCGCCACGGACGAGCAGATGCAGGACGGCTTGCAGATGAATCCGAGCACCCAGCGGCCCCGGCGCGGCGAGCTGGTAGCAAGCGGGCACCTCAGGGACTCGGGGCGCACAGCGCTCACCAGGAGCGGGCGGCGAGCTGTTCTGTGGACGATAGTCGATGGGCCGAAGCAGGGGAGTTTGTGGTAGACTGGATCAGTAGCCTACAATTTCATTCACGGCGGTCGGGTGCCTCACACACTCGGCCGCCAGCCTTGTGAGGAGGCAATGTGCAACTATCTCGCGGCGCACTCGCGCTTTACGCAAAGATCCTGGAATACTCCAAGCTGGAACGCGGAGCATTCCCCCTCAGAAAAACCCTAGCAGCCAAGATCGGTGTTTGCCTCCGATCTATCGGCTACTACCTCCGGGAGTTGGTCAAGGCTGGCATGCTTCGCATACGCCGCCGCGCCAGGACTTCCAGCCTTTACGAAATCGTGCCCAAACCACCTGATCCTAAACAGCTTTGCCTTTCACTTTGCCCTTCATATCCTATTAGTGAGAATACTTCTGATAAAACCCTAAAGCGCTCACGCGCGCCGAAACCTCAGATGTCGGATCGGGTTTCAGGAGCCGTCAAGCGTATCCGGGTTCGGATGTGGAAGGCCAAAAACCCCTGGGCGTACCGGCAAGCGGTCATCGGGGTTGAATCGAGGCTTGAAAAATCCCCTCCACCGCCTCCGAAGCCGAAAATCCCCGAGATTCTTCCGGCCCGGCCCATCGCAGGGGGAATGCACGGTCTGCTAGATCACCTAGATTCCATCCTGGGCGCAGCATGGCGCAGCTAGACAGCTTCCTCCGGGAGAGCGGGTACCGTTGGGACCCATCGGCATTCACGCCGCTGTGTCGCGCATGGGCAAACGCCACCGACCAGGAGCGTTTCGACTTCATCGCCAATGTGCAGATGATGTCGTATGACGAGTTCCTGAAAACGATCTACTGGGGCATCGTCAGCGGCTGGAAGGTACACATTCAAAAGAATTGCGGGTGTGGATCGCGGTGGGGATTGCAGGTTCACCATGGCACCTATGCTCATCACGGAGAGGAGCATAGGTATCTCAATGACCTGATCGTGAAGTGTAGGCTATGCCACAAGGAAATCCACGGATTGGCGAGTGCTGAAGAATTGATGGCACTAAAACGACGCCGTGAACAGGCGAAGGATTTTCGCCATTTAAACGAAGGCGAGTCGGCGCCGATGCAGCATGTAAGCGCAACGGAAACGACCGCAGTGTTTCAGAAGGTAGCGCCGACGATGAGAAAGAAGGCGCGCGAATGATCGGCGTGCGGCTGCTGCCGCAGGAGTTCGTAGCGTGAGGGAGGGAAGATGACAAAGGATCAACAGACCGTAGCGACAGTGCTGGCAAAGGAACTAGCCGAGCACGTATCGGAATGCTCCATTGAGCAGTACAGAGTCCTGATGGTGGGACGCCAGAGCGGTAGAAAAGCCCTTGTTGTTGTTGCGGTTAGCGAAACAGCCACGGATCGATTGCAGGATTTCCTGGATGCGGAAGTCGAAAGCGGTCGCATGACGAACGAATATCTTTCCCCGACATTCAAGGCGGTCGCCGAATGATCCCCAGCCCTGAGGCCGCGCTTTTCTTGTGCGAATGCGGGCTGGCGATAAAGCATAGAACTGTTTGGAGTTGCCCAATATGCGGATCAGAGAAGGAACTGACGGAAATATCGGCAAGTTCGCTGGTAGAGCGCTACAACAAATTGCTGGCGGTAGCATGGAAATTGAGGCACCCGGCATGAATAACGATAACGATGCCGCGCAGTGCCTCGCAAACGAAGCGCAGCGCTACGGACGCGATCAGAAGGCCGCGGCGTACTACCCGAAGCAACTCGCACGCCAGAAGCGCCGGTACGCCAAGATGAAGGCGAAGCGCCAGCCGATCGCTACGGGCGTGGCCGCTAAGCCGTGGAACGATATGGAAGGCGAGATGGTGCTGCACGTCTGCGACAGCGTGAAGGCGCTGCTGCCGAAGGGGAGCGAGTACGTTTGACTAGGGAATTATATACATGAGTACAGGGGAGGCCGAAAATGCTGAAAGAACTTGACGATTACGATTGGGCCGAGGTTTTCGGCGAAGGTAGCGGAGGGAACTGCACGGCTATAGTTCCGCAGACCCCACCAGGAGATGAAACTCCCCTGCATACGTTCTCTCGCGAGGACGTTGCGCTCATAAAGGGCCAGATTGAGGGCGAGAACGACGAACGCTCTTGGATTGTCTGGGGCCAACTCAAAGACGGGCGGTGGTTTTTCGCCGAGGGCAGTTGCGACTACACCGGCTGGGACTGTCAAGCCGGCAACGGCGGTGCGGTCGCATCCAGTGAGGCCGATATCATCCGGTTTGGGATGACCGACGACGACCGGGAACGGTTCGGATTGGTGCTGGCGTGAATGACTGTACTCAAGTATATAAACCCCTTTGACTACCCCCATCGGCATTGACTTATTACCCCCAATGCGGTAATGTTGTGTTTTGTGATTATCAATCTAAGCCCGCGCGAGGCGGAAGTGGCCCAGCTGAGATCTCAAGGACTCGCATCCAAGCAGATCGCCGCCAAAATGCGCCTGAGCAATTTGACCATTCGCACTTATCTGAAGGCCGTAAATATTAAGTTTAACGTCAACAATGCTGTTCAGTTGGCTAACAAGATGCGGGAAGCCCAATATTCCATTGCTCCCACCAAGCAAGGGCTGAAAGTATTCGCGCGGGCAAAAGTCAGTGATGCGATTTATAGGGGCATGCTTGTACGTAAGCCATGTGAAGTCTGCGGAGCAAAGAAGACCGAAGGGCATCACGATGATTACGACAAGCCATTAAAAGTAAGGTGGTTATGTCATGCCCATCATCGGGAGCAGCATAAAAAGAAACGGCAGGACTAGGAGATTTATGAAAGGGAATTATATACATGAGTACAGCACCCGGAAAATATGACTTTCGGTAGCTTATTCGCGGGGATCGGTGGGCTCGATTTGGGGCTTGAGCGGGCGGGCATGGAGTGCCGCTGGCAAGTCGAGATAAACCCGTTTTGTCAGAAGGTGTTGGCCAAGCACTGGCCGGAGGTGAAGCGGTATGGAGACATCAGACAGCTTGACTTCTCAGAACTTGAGCGAGTCGATCTCATCGCCGGAGGATTCCCTTGCCAGGATGTCAGCCACGCCGGGAAGCGCGTTGGGATTGACGGTTCACGTTCCGGCCTATGGGCATCAATGGCCCAAACGATTTACCACCTACGACCCAAATACGCGCTCGTGGAGAACGTCCCAGGTCTGCTTGACAGGGGAATTGAGCGAGTTCTCCGGGACCTGGCCGGACTCGGGTTCGATGCGGAGTGGACAGTGCTTTCAGCTTGCACCTTTGGTGCACCACATCCACGGGAGCGCGTGTTCATTCTGGCCTACCCCCAGGGCAAGCTCGCGGGACAACTGCGGCGGCTCGAATGCTCGCCGGAAAGCCTACCGCAACGGGACGTACATTGGGCGGAACGCGAACCCCAATGTGAGCGAGTGGTTAATGGGATTCCCGATGGAGTGGACCGCCTTACCGCCCTCGGAAATGCGGTGAGTCCCAAGGTTGCAGAATGGATCGGGCTACGGATTATGGAATCGGAGCTAAGGAGATGAAAACACGTGACCGCTGTACTCAAGTATATAAGTCCCTTATGAAATGCCCTAAAGGTCATGAACACGACAAGTTAAGCTGCCCGGTTTGCGCCGAGATCAAATCTCACGATATCCCGATGCAGCGCATGCTCGCGGCGATCAAGGATGGCGTTCAGCCCGTTCGCTCCAATAGACACTGGACACTTCACGCGGATAGTTGGAAGAAAATAGCGCACGAGTTCAACCTGAAGCTCGTCGGCGCGAAGTTCCCGGTATTATGTGGCGATGTCGAGTTCTCGAGGCGCAAGATCAGCCATGCCGACATCGATCGAGTAGATGATTGCGCGGCATGCGATCGCAAATTGGATTCTCTGGTGAGCCGATGAGCTACGAAGCATTCCTGGATGAGAAAACTCAACTAAGTGGGCATTCAGGATTTGAGCCATTGTGGATGCCGGATTTTCTATTTGGATTCCAGCAATCCCTGGTTGAGTGGGCCTTGCTCAAAGGCAAAGCAGCGATCTTCGCAGATTGCGGGCTGGGCAAGACCCCTATGCAGCTTGTATGGGCAGAAAACGTGGTCCGCAAGTCGAACAAGCCGGTACTGATACTGACCCCCCTGGCCGTTGGATCGCAGACGATACGAGAAGGCGAGAAGTTCGGCATCGAGGCCCGCAAGCCCGTAGATGGGCAACCGTGGAGCGGCATTAACGTAATCAACTACGAACGTCTTCACCATTTCAACCCTGAAGATTTCGCAGGTGTGGTGCTAGATGAATCCAGCATTCTCAAATCCTTCGATGGTGTTCGGCGATCGCAAATCACTGAGTTTATGAGAATGCGACCATACCGGCTCCTGTGCACGGCAACGGCGGCCCCCAACGATTACATCGAACTGGGAACGTCTTCGGAGGCGCTCGGCGAGCTGGGGTATACCGATATGCTCACGCGGTTCTTTAAGAACGATCAGAACACCGTGAAACCTATGCGATATACGGGCTTCGGGAATCCTCGCGGCAGTCCCGAAGAACACACCGATAAATGGAGATTCAAGGGGCATGCGGAAATACCATTTTGGCGGTGGGTGTGTTCATGGGCTCGCGCTGTTCGCCGGCCATCGGATCTCGGGTTCGATGATGGACAGTTTGTATTGCCGGACCTGATAGAGCAACAGCATTTGGTATCTCCGCTGACCTTGGCTCCTGGGATGTTGTTCTCGAGGCCGGCAGTGGGACTCCAAGAGCAACGAGAGGAGCGCCGGCGTACGGTACAGGAACGCTGCGAAAAGGTAGTCGATCTGGTGTATCCGCATGATCGTTCCTTGATCTGGTGCCACCTCAATTCCGAGGGCGATCTTCTCGAGGAGTTGATTCCCGATGCGGTTCAAGTATCGGGATCTGATTCCGAGGAAGCCAAAGAGGAGCGCATGCTGGCGTTCTCGAGGGGGGAAATCAAGCGATTGGTTACCAAGCAAAAGATCGCCGGTTGGGGCATGAACTGGCAAAACTGCGCGCACATGACCTCGTTCCCATCACACTCGTTTGAACAGTACTACCAGGGGGTTCGCCGCTGCTGGCGATTTGGTCAAACCAGGCCCGTGGTCTCCGATATCGTGACCACCGAGGGAGAGCAATCGGTCATGGAAAACCTCCAGCGCAAAGCGAAGGCGGCCGATCAAATGTTCTCATCTCTGGTGGCGCAAATGCAGCAATCCTTGCACATTGAACGCTCGCGTAATTTCACGACGAAAGAGGAGATTCCCGCATGGCTGTAGCAGAACAGAACCTCGGAAAGAATCACGCCATTTATTGTGGCGATTGCTGCGAAGTAATGGCTACTATGCCGGCAGAAAAGATTCACTTGTCGCTGTACTCCCCACCCTTTGGCGGCCTATACCACTACAGCTCCGACGAGCGAGACTTATCTAACGCCCTGGATTACGAACAGTTCTTTAAGCACTATGCCTTCGTGGTGGCGGAACTGGCGCGTCTGACCATGCCGGGACGGATGACGGCGGTTCATTGCATGGACGTTCCTACGGGGAATACTGGCACCGATGGGCTGGTCGACTTCCCCGGCGACATCATCCGATTGCATGAGCAGCATAACTGGAAGTACATCGCTCGTTATGCAATCTGGAAAGAACCGTTAGCTGTACGCAATCGCACGATGGCCAAGAACCTAGCGCACAAGACCATCGTTGAGGACTCGAGCCGCTGTAGCGTGGCGAGTGCCGATTACTTGCTGGTGTTCCGTCGAAAGGGATCCAACCCAGTGCCGATCAATCACCCAATCGGACTCCTGGATTACGCTGGCGAACGCAAGATGCCGGCCGAACTACTGCGCTATAAGGGGTGGAAGGGGAATCAGATCGAGAATCGATACTCCCATTGGATCTGGAGGCAGTACGCATCGGCATTCTGGGATGATATCCGCATTGGCAGAGTCCTGCCGTTCAAGGAAGCGCGCGATTCCGACGATGAGAAGCACGTACACCCTCTGCAGCTCGACGTAATAGAGCGCGTTCTGACGCTGTGGAGCAACCCAGGAGAGAACGTGATAACTCCCTTCATGGGGGTTGGTTCCGAAGTCTGCGGAGCGATCGTCAATGGCCGGCGCGGGATCGGGATCGAACTAAAATCCTCATATTATAAACAGGCTGTGAAAAACGTCCTGGAGTGCATTAAGTCCGGGTGGGGCGCTCAGCAGGATTCTACCCTGTTTGACGAAGAAGAAATAGAAGTAGAGGACGAGCCGGTATCCGCATGACCGAGGACGAGCGCATCGACCAGGAGATCGCCCGATTGCACGCTTATGGCGAATCCATGGGCGACAAGTGCCCACTGTGGCTATCGGCGATGGGCGAAGCGGACTGGGAAGCGGAGCGCTATTTGCGGTGTGCCCCATTGGAAAACGAAACAGATAGGAGTAAACTACCCACATGCCTATACCGCTCCCCGCGAGCTTGAAGCAGGTTATCCGCCCGACCGACAAGGACGCCATGTACGTGGCGATTGATCCGGGGCAGAAGTACCCATGGACGCCGCAACTGCCCATCCGCGAGATGCTGGGATTTGCGACGAAGGTACAGTGTAACGACCTGATCGAGTACCTGGTACTACTGACCTTCGATAACGCACTGCGTCCCGATCTGGTCATTACCGACACCGGCCTGAATCACGTTTACGCCCCGTTCTGTCGGCTGCAATACTTCAATGCTGGCGGCGACGAGGATCCGCGCATCTACACGATTACCGGTACGTTCCCGACGCCGGATGGTATGCTTCAGACCATCATCGACGTGGGTAGCTTCATACAAATCAACGGTTTAACCAACATGCCCGATGCAACCAGAATCCAGATGGTTGAGAAACTAGGCGGCGTGTTTCCTGAATGGAGGAACGATTAGATGAGCTTTCTCAGCGTTCTCAAGAAGATCGGAACAGTCGCATTGGGCATCGAACATGTCGCTGCACCCATTATCAGCGTGGCCGACCCCGCGCTCGCCCCGTTCATCACCAAGCTCGATGGATGGCTCTCGCGCACCCAGATAGCGATCCAGAGCGCCGAGGCCACGATCGTTGACGCGAAGGCTGGAGGGCTCAAGCAAGCTGCGGTGATCCAGGACTTCGAGAATGGGCTGCAAACCGCGCAGGACGCGCTCGCGGTGACCGGAAAGACCATCCAGTATGACAAGGCCCAGTACGAGAAGGTGATCGCCGACTTCGTGGCTGCCTACAACGACGCTGCCGCGTTCAAGGCAACATGGAAGATCGTGGACCTACCGCCAGCGGCATGAGCGACAAGAATGCGAGCATCGAGGCGCTAGAGCAGCAGAGCGCCACGGAAACACCCGGCGCCCCAATCGTCACGGTCCCGAAGCCGTCGCAATTCCTCTATGTGCAATCCACAGGCGCGATATACCGCCCCGATGGATCATGGCTCGCGGACGGCTACAGCGGGCGCGCACAGGGGCTAGACAATCCCGAGATGGAAGCGGTGATTAGCACCGGCCCGATTCCCACCGGCATCTACACACTCGGCGACGTAAACGACGAAAAGGGACCGTACACCATTCGCCTGATACCCGCGTCGGCCAACGATATGCACGGACGCTCAGGATTCCTGATACACGGTGATAACAAAGAGGTTAACCACACTGCTTCCGAGGGCTGCATAATTATGCCGCGACTCGCGCGCATCGAGCTATCAAGCGGCGGAACGCTACGAGTGATCGAGCGCCCCGCGCCAGCGCCGCAGGTGGCCTAGGCTTTCGCGTTCCCCTTCCGTTTAGCCCATACGCGCTTCTGGCGCTTCGCCCGCTCCTCGGGGGATAGATTACCCCAGGCAGCCCGCGCGACGGCGCTACGGGCTGCGGAAACATCGGCGGGAGGCTTCCTAGCGCGTGGCATTATGCAATCCCCCGTACATCGCAGCACTTTACGGCATAGTGGCCTTTGAGCGTGTAATCAGGTAGCACGGGACAATGCATCACTTTGCCCATGCACATTTCTTTGCGCCCGCCAGTCCAGGAGCAGTGCCGGATTGCGAAGGTAACATTCGTGCGCGTGTGCTCACTGAACTAATCCTACTATAGTGCAATTGCACTGTCAATACCCTTGCTCAAGATTCTTGTAGAGAAGGCGAAACCACACTTGGCGTATACTGCTAGCGAATGGCCTGCCCCGCAACCCCGTTGCAAGTCAATGAGAATGCGATACTCCTGCACCCTCGCGGCCACGCTATCAGCGTCGTCTACACTTGCCCAGGCTGCGGAATGATCATTATCGCCAATCGCCTGAACCGCCGAAATGGCGTCAATCAGTGCCGCGAGTGCAAGCTCTCCGTCATGATCGGCCTGGCCCTCTACTTACTCCCACTCGGACCAGGCGCTTCGCAATCGATCGCTTCAGACTATACCCTCCCACCAGCAGAACGTAGCATGCCAGCGCTTAGACGGCGCACACGCAAGCGCCGGATAGCGTACCTTGCCTCAGTAGGGCTCGATCCATCGATGCAGCCAGCGTCGTTAGAACGCTACCAGCGAGGTTCCGAGATAAACCGCGTTGTGGTCGTTCAACCGCCCAGCGAGTGTACACCTCCGCCAGGTGTATAGCGGATTGGCGTACACTTCAGCTACTTCGCCTCAGCTTCGCCTCGCAAGTCACTGATAACAAGCGAACTTCTGATAAGGTGCCATATGTAAACGTTTCGCTATTCGTTCGCTAACGGCTCTCGATTGTCGCGGAAGCCGGCGAATTGTCCCAGGGGGTACCGCTAGGGTGGGGAAACGCGGGCTTGGCCCCGTGCAGTTCTGCAAAAGAAAAAAACGAGTGTTTCGGGGTTACAGCGGGAGGGTGTCAAGTGGATGAAGGGAAAATAATCTAAGTTGGTGGGGATGGTGCTTCGCGGGGAGTGAAACCGGGGATCGCCGCAGGCGCAAGGAAGTAAAATCCCCCCTACCCCCCTTATGGGAGGAAGCATGTACCAGCCCCTCTTGTGGGAGGGGGCCGTGCTTACGCTGCCGGTATCCCTGATCCGCTCTCCACTTGCGTTGCCTTCGCGGCTGACCTTCGACCGTTATTCGCGCGCTGTGGCCGCGAAGCTGCGTCGATTAGGCTTGTGGTTATTGCGGGGGATGGTTGTTGCTGTGGCGATGCCTCGCCAGCCTGGGGGACTTGCGCCATCACGAGTGATTCAGCGCCAGATCCAGGTCTTAGGTCCCATTCGGCCAATACCCTGCCGCGATCTTGAATGCGGGCGCAATGGGGTATCGGAACGTAGTCGTAATCTTTTGGGCGGTAGCCTTCCGAGATCATCGCGAGGTAGTCGCTCATGTACTCGGAGAGGCTTTCAAAGGAACATCCGCGATGCCACGGCATGGTTTTGCGCTTGATGGCATCTCCTGGCGCACGCCAAATAAGTTCGAGTTGCGGGCGACTCACTTCGCCGCCTTCTGTTGTTTCTCAACCCAGCGGCGAAATCTTTGCCCTGCGTGGCGCTTTGACAGGCAGAAGAATTGGCAGGCCATGTCGATTTCAAGACGCATCTGGGCGAACTTGATTCTCTGCTCGATGCACTTCACGACCGGGTTATCGGTGGGAACTTGGATCGAAAATAAACTAACCGGTTGTTCTGCTGTTGGGAGGTGGAGAACTTCGCTCATTCGCCCGCCTTCGGCAATGTGAAAAACACGGTTCGATTGGTCCTGGGATTGTCCGCGCAAAGGTAGCGAACCTCGCCATCTTTGCAGTCATCGTCCACAATGATATCCGCGCCTTCAAACTTCAGGATGGTTGGTACGGTGTAGCGGAAAGGGTCGATATCGCGGATTCGCTTACGCATCCAGTCTTCGGTAACTTTGTTCACCCGCATTTCGTCGGGGTGAGACGAACCCTGAAGACAGTCCTCATAACCATTGATGAGGCCGTGCAGTGTCAGCGGTTCCACTAGTCGCCCGCCTTCGGCTCGAATCTCTCGCGCCATTGGGCTAATGCCCTATCGCACAGGGCAGGAACATCTTCGCGCATCCAGCCGCAGTGCATGGCGGCGAAGTACATCTTCTCCCAGAACTGGCGAGCCTCAACGCTCATCAGTACTTCGCCTATCGTTTTCGGTTCGTTTTGTTTGCCGTCAGCCAACTTTCAGGACCTCGGCCAAGCGGTTTCGAGTGTGGGGCCAGCCTCGGAGGAAGCCAACCCCACGGTTTGAAAGTTGCCGCTAGGCGAAACCAGATTATGCGACTGCGACGGAGAATTGCAAGTACTATTCTATAAGTGCTTTATTTGTAACGCGGCACGTGGAACGCTTGTCGATGGATTCCGTGCATCCCAGGCACAGCGGCATCCGGATCGCATGCGAGCCGTCCTCGCGCGGCTGCGATAGCCACACGATCACCGCGTCCACGAACTGCCCGCACAGCTTGCACCTCATCCGTCTACCCACCCATCGACCAGTTCGTTCATCTCATCCTGCATCTGCTCATAGCTCACCGCGCGAGCCTGCCACTCGACCTTCGACTCCGTTTTCTTCACGTCCTCGGTCGTCTCAAGCTCAGGCGTCGTTCCCCAGGCGTGCGCCGCCCAGATACAAAGCGCCAGACCCCGGATACGGTCGTCGTGCTTACCGCTCGCCGCGTTCGCTGTCTGTTTCCCCGCGTCCCACAGGGCGTCGCCTAACTCCTCGACCAGCCACTGGCTCTTGATAATCACCCGCCGCAGCGCCAGGTGCTTCCTCAGCTTTTCCCACAGGATACGAACGCTGGTGGGCGAGGCGTACCATCCGTAGCTCGCGGTATTGGTCACCGCGATCTTGTCGATATGCTGCCACGCGAAGTGGTTCAAGTACCCGGAATCCATCATCTTGCGGATCACCGGCAACCCCATCCCCAGGTGAACCTCGGTGATCGCCATGCACTGGCCGTCCTCGTTCGACCCGCCGTAGATCCGGCCCAGGAGATTCGCCACCTTACCCAACTCCTCCTGGTCAATCGGGGCCGCGAACTCCGCCACCTGGATATCGGGAGCGCCTTCCTCGCGCGGCACCCGCATCACGCAGATCGCCCCGTTATCCGTGCGGTAGTCCTCTTCGTTACGGATGTTTCGGTTCCAGGGGATGATCCCGTTGGTCGAGTCGATCCCCATGTAGTAGTTCCCGGTACGCCGGGGCGGTTCCCACATCCAGACGATACCCCTGGCGTCTGAGTCCAGCTCGTCCGGGTGCGCCGGCACGATCGCATCCTGACCCACCTGGTAGCTTTGAACCTTCCCTTTAGTCCAGTCGTCGTCTGCGGAACGAGAGCCGTCCATCCGCAGCAGGTAGGGAACCGGCCGATGCTGCCGTGCCTCATCGTGGATGCGCGAGAGCGTTTCGTGGGATACGGCGGTCGGGTTCGAGTGCTGGAAGCCTTCCTCTGGGGTAGCGCAGTAATTGGTCAGGAAGTCCGCGAGCTGCTCAGCCTGCCGGTATTCCTCCCTCGTCGTCTCCCACCAGTACATCTGCTCACGTTCAAGGCGCGTCCGGGTGCCGATATAGTCGATGGAGGTTTCCCAGACCATGTCCGCATGGCGCTGGGTGATATCGTCCGGCGTCCAGGCAAGAGGCGGCGGCCGGCGGTACTTCTTCTTGATCGCATACCAGGGAATGAAACAGAAGCGCCAGCGCGGAATCCTCCCGTTCTCGGCGGCTTTCGATAGGTCATACCACCAGCCGGACCTACCGAATGAAACGGATTCGAGAAGCAGCAGGCTTGTCTTGGATTGCGGGAACGTCGGGAACAGATCGCGCCGCAACGTCTGCAGCACGTCCTCCGGCCAGTACGCGCACTCGGTCAGGTGACCGATATCGAACTGTCGCCCCTGGCCCAATGCAGATCCTTGTGTCGAGAACTGGTACAGGATCGACGATCCCATCACCGCCCAGTTCATGTGCCCCGCCTTCACGTCGAAGTTGAGTTGCGGCCTCATCCACCATGGCAATCCGCCTTTCTTGGAATACTCGTCTTTGTCCAACCCGCAGTTGTAGATGCGCTTGTCGCGGTCGTATAATTCCTTAATCTTGTCCTCGTCAACCGAGGCGGAGATCCCGCGCGTGTTGTGGTAGAACGTCAGCCGGTGCATCAGTAGGAGGCGCGAGATCATCGTGAGGTACATCTGCCGCGCCTTGTTGAACACCATCAATATGCCGTCGCACGTCTCGCCGCGATCCGCTTTGATCCACTCCTGATCCTCAGCCAGAGCGAGGTGGCGTAGCACGATCTCCTGCGATTCGGAGAGTGTTGGAGGGCCTAGGCCGCCGCCCTCCACGCCATCTCTCTCGATCGTTCCGTAGCGTTCCGCCCAGTAGCGGAAGTCGAACTTCGACAGCAGCGATTCATTGGTGATGAACGCGCGCTCGGTGGGCGTCAGCGGACGCCGCAGCTTGCCGTCCTCGTTGCGAAGTTCGTCCAGCTTCTCGCGCAGGTCGAGGCAGGATCCCACGTCGTAGCGCTTGAGCTTGATGCCGAACTGCTGCTCGACGCGCTCCAGATTCCTCGAAATTATCCTAGGTGAGTACATCGCCCCTGAAAGGGAGTCCACTCTTGGCCCATTCCATCGGCTTCAAATAGGCCAAATGCAAATCCATTCGATCATTCCAGTCTGCCGTGACGTGTGGACATGCGCGAGTAGCCTTAACCGGGACACTCAGTTCTACGGTCTTGACCACCCGTTGATAGCGGATCTTGATTCTCCGTTTAATCCTCACTGGGAGCCAAGCGAGACGACCTTCTTTGAGCCGGAATTTTAGATGATCCCACCACGAGGCGAAGATGTTGAACTCCACGATCTCTTTTACGGTTCTGCTCTCGTCCCGAGTTTCACCCTTCGCCATGTCGGCTATGAGCATGAAGCATCGTTGTAGATCACGGTCGAAGTACTGCATCGTCTCTTGTACGGTGCAGGTATTCCGAAGCATCGGGTAGTTGCTCAAATAGAACTGAGCGTGAACTCGGACGCGCTGCAAAATGAAATTGTGAGATATAAGTTCAAGCTCGTTCTTCATCGCTCCTGCCACTCCTTGTCTTCCTCGTCCAGTATGCGCCGAAGATCGTTCGGCAAGTCCTGTTTTATCCGTGGGTTAAGACGTGCAATGTCAAGTAACTCTTGAACCTCAGGCGGGTAGTTCGGTAAAACTTCAATCGATGCTTTAGGTTTGGGCTGCTCAAGTATTGAGGCGTAAGCATTTAGGCATCGTGTGACGCCTTGAATCAGGTGGACGATGGCGCGGTAGAGTTTCACCGCAGATCCTCGCACGCCCACTTGTCGCCGCCAGCGCATTCCAGCAGCACGCGAGTATGGATGTGCGCCTTGAACAGCGCCAGCGCCAGCAGCACGAACGCCGCGAACAGTAGTAGTTTCATCGATTCTCCATAACTTGGCGCAGGGTCTTCATCGCCTCATTGTCCAGCACATGGAAAACTCCATCAGGCAAGAAAACGCGCCATTTAACCACGGTTTCCGTATTGCCATCGGAGACAATCTCGCACGCAAGCCAACCCCTGATGTCCTCTAGGAAGAATGCCCCTTGAGGATATATAAAATCTGGCATTCGTCGAACGCAACTCATCCCGGCCACTCGATCCAAACGAAGAAGATCGTTAAGGCAACCACCGAAAGTAAAAACAGATACGGATGGTTGCGATCCAGGAAGTGCTTCTTCCCGTCAGCGCAGGGCACCTGCTTCGATGGCCAAAATATCCCATGACAGCCACAATTGCACTCTCCGCAATACTGCCATGGAAGTGAATGATTCCCGAATCGGCAAGGTACGCACATATCGGCCCTTGGGTTTGTCATCCCGGTTTCACCTCGATCACTTTCCGCTCCGCATCGCGCATCAGATCCTCGAACGCGCCGCCTGAGAAGTTCTGGTTGATTCCGACGCCGATGTGGATGCCGCCACCCTGCCGCGTGAGCCCCGCCGATTCGAGGAACCCCTTGACGGCGTTCGGATCGCCAGCCTCCTGCACCCACTTGGACCCTTTGCAGGTGCGGCACGTTCCGAGGTCGATGTAGCCCGCTTTCATGCACGCCTTGCAATCGCCGTCGTCCGTCTTGCCCGCGCCGTCGCACATGGCGCACTTCTCTACGATGTTGCCTTTGCCCGCGCACGTCGGACAGGGCATCTCGCGCCCGATACTCGCGACCGCGTTGGTTTCGAGGATCGCCGGGGCATGCTCCATCTGCTTCATGGTCGCCTCGGCCAGCTTCGCTTCCTTGAACATCTGGGCCACGTCTTTGATGGACACCGAGTTCATCGCGCACAACTCGATCAGCGTGTAGCGATTCTTCATCGGATCGTCCATGCAATGCGATATCGAGATCATCGCTGGATTGCCGGACGCCATGAGAAGATGCTGCAAGTCGGTCTTGGGGATCGCCTGCAGCGCTGTGCCCGCCGCGATGTGCGTCGGCGCTTTGATAATCTTCATCTTGCGCGACTTCTTCGGCTTGTAGTGCTCGCCTTCGCTCATGCTATGGCCTTCTTCCTACGGGAGAGATTCCTAGCGCGATGAGCAGTTGATAGTGGTCAATAATGCCCATTCGTGCAAGTTGCAGGTATACCAGATTCCTTTCAAGGGCTGCTGCGTGCTTCAATGATCCCGGTTCAATCATGAACGGGATAAGAGGACGACTGGGGACCGAGATTAGTTTTTTACCAGGGGTCCACAAGAGTCTCTCGGGATCAAGGGAAATTCCCGCCGCCACTGCGCCAAATAAAGAAAGAAATCCGCGCCTGTTCACGCCAACCATTTTGAACCCATTCTTGTAATTTTGCAACACCAAACTGTTAGTCGTTGCGTATCAATCGGTTTGGCTATAGGATATGAACTAACACCATGCCAGTCGCCATCGAAACCAAAGCAAGGGCTAGTCTTACCATACCTGCGGACGTGTACGACGCCTACGAAAAGTTCGCCCGCGACACCCGCAAGTCCATGGATCAGGTGTTTTCCGAGCGCCTGACCGCCTGCGTAAACCATCGCTCGCTCAAGCCGATCCACTTGACCGATACCGACCGCCAGCGACTTGAAAAGGCCGTGGGGCAGAACCTTTCGACGCCTCAAGACGTGATCGAAGCGGTGGAATCGGCGCTGCGGCTCACGCTCAGCGGTATTTCGGTGCCGCTCAGGGTGGAACTGGCCGACCGGCTCCATTCGCGGTGCTTCGAGAAGGATTTCGGAGCATGGGTCGCAGAACGCGCCATTGAGAAGCTCGAAGAATACACGGGGATTCGATGAACTGTGGCTCCTGCGGACAGGAAGTACGACGTGGAGAATGGCCGTGGTGCCCGCATGGGCGTCCGCATGGCCGTCAAGGCGGCGCTGTTCATCCTAGAGAGCGCGCGGTTGTGTATCGGCATCCTCAGACAGGCAAAGTAGCGTACCCGGCGCGCAATGATTCGCCGATGCCCGCAAATCTCCAATCCTGGGGCTATGAGCGCGTCGAGTTGCCCACACTTCGCGCCGTCGAGACGCTCGAAAAAGAAGCCAACGTGCGCTCTGAGATCGCTTGGTACGACAGCGGAACCGCACGCGGCCACGATGACCACGCGCCACAGGCGAAGGAAATTGACATGACGGGTTTGGAGTTCGGAGCAATCGAATAATGGCTGTTAACCCGCCGATTCCCGCGCTGGCGACCGAGGAAGACACCGAAGTACTCGGCTGGGCGCAGGAAGTACTCCAGGAATCGGACGCTTTCCTTCGAGCGCAGCCGGGATACGATCGCATCTCCGAATCGATGGAGGTGGTGAACGGGTCACGCGACGAAGGGCCGCTAGGCCGCATGTCGCGCACGCGCTCGAACCGCATCGGCAAGATCGCGAGCGACCTCGCGGCGCTGCTCACCGATATCAAGCCGTTCTGGGAATACAAGTCGGGCAATCAGAAGTTCGAGAAGCACAACGAGATCCTCGGCAAGCTCGCGACCACTTGGTACTTCAATCGCCAGATCGATATGCGCTTTGGCGATATGATCCGCTACTGGACCATCGCCGGTTCCTCCTACGCGCATCAAAAGTTCAACCCCGATATCGAGGATTGCGATTGCGAGGCCGAAGATCCTCGCGACGTGTTGCCGATCCGTCCATCCGGATACGAGTCTCTTCAGTCTGCGCAAGGCGTCATCATCCGCCGGGAGCGCACGGTCAACTACGTTAAGCAGCTATTCCCCGAGAAAGCCTACCTCATTAAGCCTGACCGCGACGGATCGGTAACCGTCCAAGGCGGCGGAGCGACCGGCGCAATGATGCGCGCCACAGGAATGACGCCGTTTCAGCAACGGCTATGGGGCAACGAACCACAGCGGCAAATGCCCAAGATTCCCGTTGTCGATCTCTACACGATGTACGTGCGCGATGACCGCAGGAACGAAACCAGCAACGATATCGCCATCGGGCAGTTCGACAACGACGGCAAGCCGCTGAATAACTGGTCCTACATCGTCAAACCCGGCGAGCAACTCTACCCGCGCAAGCGCTGCGTCCAGTTCACGAAGACCGCAGTCCTCTACAACTCGACTTCGATCTACTGGCATGGGAAATATCCGCTCTCTAAGTTGACGCTTGATCCGTGGCCCAATAGCTGGCTCGGTAAGGCCCCTATCCACGATCTTCTGCCTCTCGGGCGCACCTACGACACTACGCTGCGAGCGATGGAAGATTTGCTGGCGAAGTTCGTTCAGCCCGACGTAATCGCGGACAAAAACTCCATCTCGCGTGCGGCACTGAACGCGATCAACACACGCGCGGCCGGCCAGAAGTTCCTGCAGAACGGGCTCGTCGGCAAGGGGATGACGCTTCAGTATCCGCAGATGGCGGCATTCGATCTTGCCTCGCGCCTCATCGATATTCTGCGTGACGAACTCGACACGATCTCAGGCGTCCGCGACATGAGCCAGTTGATGCACCTCAATCAGCTTCCTGGCGCGGATACGATGGACAAGCTCACCGAGTCCATGTCTCCCTCAGTGCGCGGTCGTTCACGAGCAATGGAAGCCTTCGTGCGCGAGTTCGCGGAAATGCTCGCGTACAACTTCGCGCAATTCTGGACCATGCCCATGCGCCTAATGGCGCTGGGTCCGCAAGGCATCACGCCCGAGGATTTCGACACTGATCCCGGCAGTTTCATCCCGCAATACGTTCATGCAGGTGACTACGATGAGAAAGGCATTCCGACTCGCGAAGCTCTGGATCGCGGACCTCTTCCGCGCTACGACAGAGCAAAGGAGTTCATGAAGCAGTTCACGTTCCATGTGGCTCCCGGTTCGCTGCTCGCTTCAAGCGAGATCGAACGGAAGCTCATGTACCTGCAACTGTCGCGGGCGGGGCTAATCGACCACTGGACGTTACTCGAAGTTCTCGGTATCCCGAACGTGGGCGAGCCGCCAGATGGCGCGAATACGATTAGCGAGCGGCTGGTCGCGGAACAGATGATCGGTTTAGGAATGCAGGCATCGGCAGCGGGCCGCAAGGCAACCGGGCAGTCTATGCCGCGCTTGGTAACCAAGGAGTCATAGGTGGCCGACGAAGCGCCCGTTCCGCCGTCCGCTCCTGCCGCGCCGCCGTTCTGTGTGCTTGAGCCGATACCAGCCTACGAGGTGCCTCTTTTGATCCTCGATGAACCAAGCGAGCTAATAGGCTCTTGACTTATCAACGTGTTCCGTCGTACAACTTAATCTAACGCATGAAGGGCGACACGCAAACCGATTCGATCCTAAGCTCTGTTGGATCTGAGTTGAAGGAAAATCCGCCTGCAATCCTCGCGTCCACGCGGCGGAAGTTCGGTGCAGCGCGTGCCGATTCCCAGCGCAAAGCCATCCTGCTCTCGAAGTCTCGCAAAATGGGAGCTAAGCTCCCCAGTCCCAACAAATCCCTAGGAGGCCGATAATGGCAAAGAAACCGAAGAAAACCATGAAGAGTTCGGGCGGAAGCGGCATGGTCGCCGGTCCCGCGAAGAAGCTCGGAAGCAAGTAACGAATGGACGTGCTGGGGCCAATGTCGCCATCGGGAAAGACTGTATCCAGTTCTCCCCGCACTTCGGCGGATGGTCCGCCTCCGCTTCCGGCTGAAGCCAAGCGGAAGGCTCCGAATTGGATGGCACGCAAAGATCCTGAGGATTCCGGTCTTGGTTCAGCTGGCAGCGATCCGCTCGTGCAGTCCATGAGCGCCATCCAGCAGATCAATATGGGAATCCAGAAGCTCGCGGCGGTCAATCCATTGGCGGGCAACCAGGTGAACGGCCTGGGACAAGCGTTTATCCAGCAGTTAACGCAGATGTTGGCGACGAGCACGGCACCGGGAGCGCCTCAGGGTGGCATGCAACCCCCGCCGATGCCGATGCCGCCTCCGGGGGCAGGTCCAAATGCTCCCGCGCCTCCTGCGGTTGGACAAGGGATGTAGTAGTACCGTACCAAAACTAGGCGGTTTCGGCAGTCGCAAGACTAGGAAACGTCGGCAGATGAGGGACAAATGACAAGAGACGAAGCAAAAGCATATTTCCAGAAGCTAGCGACCGACGCGGGGCTTGACGAAACCCAGCGGACGGCACTCGCGGCAGCTTTAGGGAATGAGAAGTTTGCTGAAAGTGTCACGGACGGCTTCATGCTCAAATCCGACTACTCTCGTTCCAAAAATGAGGTAGCGGCAGAGAAGCAGAAAGCCGCCGATGAGTACGCCAAGAAGTACCAGGAGCTGAAAACGTGGTCGGAGCAGTACGGCGGCACCATCGAACAGGCGCGCAAAGTCTACGGAGAGTGGGAACGCTATAAGCAGGCTTTGGGCGAACTGAACGGTGATGGCGGCGGGAATGGCAACGGCAACGGAGATCAGAACGGGAACAAGGGCATGCCGACACTAGATCAATTCACGAAACTACTGGACGAGCGGATCGGTGCGATGGCGAACCAAACTGGTTCCGTCATCAAGAGTGCCGTGAAGATGTCCACCGATTATCAGAAGCGGTTCGGCGAATCCATCGATATGGACGAGTTCGACAACTTCTTTGCGGAGCGCCAAAAGACCAACAAAAACTTGGACCTCGACACGGCCTACAAATTGTGGATCGAGCCGAAGTCTGAGGAGCAGCGGGAAAAGCGCCACGCCGAAGAACTGAAGAAAGCTCGGGAGGAAGGGGCACAGGAAGTCCGTTCCAAGCTCCACGTTCCGATGGATGTTGGCAGCAGAGAACTATCCCCCGCCTGGGATGCGAACAAGCGTGCAGACTTGAGCAAGCTCACCAACGAGCAGCAAGAGGAACACGCGGAGAACGCATTCTTCGAGGAATGGTCCAAAGCTGGACAAACAGCCGCCCGCTAATAGCCCCGCCCGTCATCGACGACGCGGGCTTGTTAGGGAGATGACATGCCTACAGTTGACGGGCTTTTAGACCAATTAACCGCGTCAACCAGACGGTTCGTCCGCGAATCCCCGAAGCTGGTAGATAACATCTTCCAGCAGGCTACCTTCATGAAGCTCCTGCAGGCCAACTGCAAGGAGAAGTTCAACGGTGGGCGGAATATCGCGGAAAACTTCTGGTACGGAACGGTTCCTGGCGGCTCCTTTGCGATGGGTTCCGAACTGGACATCACAGAGCCGCAAATCGAACAACAGAAGCAGTTCATTCCGAAGGAGTTCTACGCGAACGTCACCCTTCTGAAGGAAGAAATCCAGGTCTATAACACCGGGCCTATGCAGATCTTCTCGCTGCTCAAATCGCGTGTTGCCAATGCCTACGCCGCCGTGGGCGCGTTCCAGGAAATCGCAGCCTTCCTGAACGGCATCAACGCGAACTACACCAATAACTTCAACGGGATGCCGGAGATGCTGAACGACGGGTCTACCGCTGGTTGGGACGGCAATACCTACGCCAACTACGGGGGAATCTCTCGTACTGCGGTAAGTCCCGCGCTCAACTCAGCTCCGATCAACGTCGCCGGCCCGCTGGAGTTGCAGGGTTCGACCGGGATGGAGCGCGCCTACGGCGCGGCATCGCTCGGAATGGAACTGCAGCCGAACTACGGTATCACCACGCAACTCGGGTATCAGGTCATCAAGACTAGGTTCCAGACGCAGCAGCGGTTCAACGACACCCAGGACCCGAAGATCGGGTTCAACGGGCTGAAGTTCAATAACGCCACCATCGTCTGGTCGCGGTACGTTCCCGGTTCCTACTTGTTCGGTGGAACCGTGGCGGGAACCGCCGATCCGGTCGCCGTGCAGTACATCAAGCAGATGTCGAAGAACGCTTTGAGCGCCTATCCGGTTCCTGCCGGGTACACGACTGGGCTATCGGAGACGCTGTGGTGGGTCCAGGCCGTCAAGCCGTGGCTCAACTACTATCTCTCGACCGATCCTGAGTTCGGCATGGGAATCACCGGATTCAAGCCTGCTCAGGGCAACTTGAAGGTCGCTTGTCAGGTGCTATGCGCCTCGGCAATCACCGGCGAGCCGCGTTACCACGCATACCAGTACGGGATCACGGGCTAAGGGGGATATGACACATGGCTAACATTGGACTCGAAAATCGCACCCAACACACCGGCCCGACCGGGAACCCGGACACGTTTAACTCCACGACGCTCTATGCGTCGGGGCAGTTGGGCGGCGTCCTGACCACTACCACTGGCCGCTACCAGTGCGTTCAAGACGATTCCGGCAACACTGCGGCTAATACCGTGGGAGTTGTCGCCGCTAATCAAGCGGCGTTCTGGAAAATCGGTCAGAAGGCCAACTACATCGTCACCAACGATCTGCGCTTTTCGGCAGACGGCAGGAACGGCGTAGCGGGTATCTTCCGTACCGCTGTCATAGCGGGAAACTACTGCTATGTTCTGCAAGCGGGTAACTCTATTTCGATCAAGGCTTCGGCTGGCGTTGCTACCGATGTCATGGTCGCCAATAGCGGAACCTCTGCGGACTTCACCAATATCACGGCTGGAACCGCTCCGACCTATGCACCTGTAGGCGTGGCTGTGGCTGCGAATAGCGGTGGAAACATCGTGGTCGATCTCAACATCCCGAGCGCGCCCTAAGGAGACACCATGGCAGCCGTAACAATCAACAGCTTTGTGGACAACGTGCCGGGAAGTCTCCGGCAGCGTTGTTACAACCTAGGAATCGCCAGCAGCGGCGATACGCTGACCTGCAACCTTGGGCCGATCAAAGCAGTCAACTGCAATGATGTAGCGGTTACCAAGATGGGGGTTAGCGGAAACACGATCACCTTCACCACAACCGGGGCGGTAGTCGGAGCCTTGGTTGATGTGACTACGGAGTAAACAGCATTGGCCCTGGATACCTTCCCGGACATCTGGGGCCGTGTGCTCCTGCGGGCACCGGACGTAGATCCGTTTATCGCGCAGGACTTCGTTAGAAACGCATTCCGTCGCGTTGCAGAGCGCAGGCGCTGGAGCTGGCTGATTAACTTCGGCCAGTTCATAGCGCCTGACGCTTATGTAACCGGAACAGTTTCCGTCACGCAAGGATCAACCACCGTGACCGGAGTGGGCACGGCTTGGACTACCGCGCCCACAAACCTCGCCTATCAACAGTTCCGCATTGGCGTAACTGCACCGATTTACACGGTAGCCCAAGTAACCGACGATACGCACATCGAACTCGATTCTCCTTACGGTGGACCCTCCTCCTCCGCCGTGGGCTACCGTATTTATCAATGCTTCTTTCCGGTTCCCATCGACTTTCACTCATTCCTGACGTTGTGGGACCCGGCTATGAACTGGCAGCTTTACCTGAACATCAAGCAGGAACAACTCAACCAGTACGACGCCCAGCGTGCCACGCAAGGGAATCCGTATCTCGTATCGTATCGGGACAGTTCGATCTATTCGTTCCAGGTTACCCCTGGAGTTCCTCCGATTCCGCGCTACGAGTTATGGCCGCATGTGGTGGGGCGCACGTTTCCGTTTCTCTATGAGTCGCGCGCCGTGGATCTCACGGACGCTAACGCCGTCCTGCCGCGCTACATTCGCGGCGACGTGCTACTTGAATCGTCGCTCGCTGAAGCCGCCGCGTTTCCTGGAACCACGGCCAAGCCGAACTCGTATTACAGCCCGCCGAACGCTCGCCGTCACGACGCCCGCAGCGAGGTGATGATCGCCGAACTGGAGCGCCAGGACGACGAGACGGATATGCAGGATCTGATGAATAGCTACAACGTCCCTGCGGCGTTTGCGGTACCGTGGGGAGACTCAAGTTGGTTGCAGTCGCATGCTGTTTTATTAGCATAGAAGGAGATCACAATGGCAAAAGATAGCGGATACATCAAGGGCGCTTACGGGGATTACGATACGGGAGACTACAAGGGCGGACCCGGAAAGTACGACGGAGCGAACGATCAGGGTTTGCCGACGCGCACTCCCAGCCCGAACGCCGTTCCCGAGAAGTTGTACGACGAATCGGTTCCTCTGCCCAAGGGACAAGACTAAGGAATAGGTGGCCTACGCGCAAACGACCTTTGGCGATGCCAAGACCCAGCTATCCCAAATACTGGGCGATCCGGGCTTTGTCTTCTGGTCGAATGACGAGCTAGGCACCTACATCATCGAAGCACTTAGGACGTGGGGCGCGGCTTCGCTCTACTGGCGTGAGCGGGGCGTGTTCAACACCACGTCCGGGGTGCCGTTTTACGATGTAACGACCCTTATCCCTACTCTTCTCGGTAACACCGTCACCGATACTGAGATCGTTAAGTCCATTCAGTACAAGATGTGCGAGCCCGCAACCGGCAATAGCTGGACGGGCACGGATATGTTCACGCTCGATCAGGTGACAACGGCGATTGAGCGCCGCCGCAACCAGTTCCTGGTCGAAACGGGCATGGCCGGGATGGTGAACTACCAAATCTCTAGCGGAATGCCCGCCAATGGCCGCGTACCGCTCCGGGACACGACGATTGACGTGCGGCGCGTGGCTTTCCAGCAGATCGGCGGAACGTCCTGGGTGACGCTGTGGCGCTCCGACGAGTGGGCCATGGGCGCGGCTACCGCCAATAGCTGGTCGCAGACGCCAGCGCTTCCCAGCGCGTATAGCATCCTTGCGCCACCGCCGTTGACGCTGCAGTTGGGGCCGGTTCCCCAGGCGACCGGCACTCTCGACCTGATAACCGTCGATTCGGGGACATCGCTCAACCCTGCGACCGGAGTAATCCTGGGCGTACCCGACGATTTCGCATGGGTGATCGAGTTCGGAGCGATGTCGGATCTGTTGGGGCCGGATGCACAGACCAGGGATACCCCTAGGGCGCAATACTGTCAGGCGCGATGGGAGGAAGGCGTGGCACTCGCTCGAATCTACGCCTCGGTGGTCCAGATGCAGGTAAACGGAGTGCCGGTGTATATCTCGGCGCTGCAATCGCTCGATGCAGGCAACCCGACATGGCAGGTATCCTCAGGGCAACCGACCATTGCCGCCGCTGCGGGGCTTCAGTTGTTCGCGTTGTCGCCAGTTCCCGATGCGGCCTACGGCATCTCGGCTGATGTGGTGCGGAAGGCTCCGATACCAACAGTCGATGGTGACTTCCTGCAGATTGGGCGCGAAGAGTTGGACGGAATCCTGCGCTATGCGGAGCACCTGGCGGCGTTCAAGATGGGCGGCGAAGAGTTCATGGGAACCAAGATCCAATACGACGGATTCATAAAGGCGGCATCGCTCTACAACGACCGGCTACGGGCGAACGCCTCGAACTTTGAGGTGCTGACTGACAGAGCACAGATTGAAGCATCGCGGCGGCCGCGCCGCTTGGCAAAACCCCAACCTGTAGGAGCATAACATGGCAAACTTTCTGGCTAAAGCACGGGAATCTATGGAGTCGCGCGGAACAGTGGGCAGCTTCGGGAAAGCGACTCCCTCTAAGATCAAGAAGGATCTCAAGAAGGGCGGTTCAATGGCGAAGAAAGCAGGCTTCGCCAAAGCGATGCGGACTATCGCTCGCGAGCGCAAAATGAAGTAATGGCCGACTTTACCAGACAAACTCTGACGTTCGATCTCGTCGGAATCGATCTCGCGCGTCCCGTAGATCAACTGCCTCCAGGGTTCTACCGGATCGCTGAGAACGTGCGTCCTTACGGAACTGGACAGGCGCAGGGACGACAGGGGATCACGCAAGTCTCGCTGACCGGAACGACGGGCGATCCGGTTCATTCCATCGTCAGCTTCGATGATCCGATCCCTGATCCGACGCGGTTCCCAGACTCCTTCCAGCCGCGCTTCCGCATCATGGGGACTGGAACAACCATCCTGGGAGCAGGAAATACCTACGATCCGAACGCCTTTATTCCCATGAATGACGGGGTGAATATCCCCGATACGCCGTTCTCTGGAAAGCCGCTTACGTTCGCGCTGACCGACTCCGATTTCAGCCCGCGTCCCTGGTGCTATATCGGCGATTTCAATCAGATGCGTAAGGTGAACTCCAATGCATTCTCCTTTCACATGGGAATCGCGCCACCCAACTTCGCTCCCACGGCGGCGATCGATGCGGCTAATCCCGATGGCCCCGATGTGGGAGCAAGTCCCAATCCCTATATCTACGCATGGCGCGCCCGCGCGGATTACGACCTGAATACTGGTTGTGTCTCGAACCTGGGGCCTGCGATTCGCATGGTCAACGGACTGTCGCCATCATCTTCTGCCGGCGCTCCGATTCCGCCGTCGAATATCCTTGTCACTCTGGCGGCGGCGCATCCTGACCCGTCAGCCCGCTACATGGATCTGTTCCGCTGGGGTGGATCGCTTCCGACGTGGCTCTATATCGGCACTGTCAGCAACACTGCGGGGAACACGGTTCTTGATACCTTCAACGACATCGCGATCGCATCGAACGAGCAGGCGGATCTCGATGATAACCAGCCGTTTCTGAGCGTCGATACCGGCAAATGGGGACACTGTTCGATTACTCCGCTTGGCGCTGGACTCGGTTGCACGATGACCGTGCTCGATGGCGACGTTCTGAAGCCGTGGAACGCTCAAGATGCGCCCTACTACCCGGCAGGTACGCAGGTTTCCATCTCCGGGACCGTATTCACGTTCTATCGCTCTCCTGATAGCGCCACGAGTGTTGAGTTGCTGGAGGATGGTGGCCCAGACACAGGGCTGATCTTCACGATCAGCGCTCCTGAATTGTGCCATCAGCCCGTTCCTTGCATCTGGGGTCCGTTCGGAGGAGGACTTACCGGAATCTTCCTGTTTGCCTGCGGCGATCCGCTGAATCCAGGGTCGATCTATTGGACCAAGGGAAATCATCCCGAATCGCATCCCGGTGCGAACACTCTAGAGATTACGTCGGGTGCGGAGCCCATGATGAACGGGACGCTGTACGATGGCAACCCGTATGTGTTCTCGACCAAGCGCATGTTTACGCTCTACCCGACGCTGGGGCAGATATCGGACTTCACGGCGCTGGAGATTCCTAACTCTAAGGGCCTGTTTGCGCGCTGGGGAATGTGCGTTACGCCTATCGGGATCGCATTTGTGGCGAAGGACGGTATCTATCTGTCGAGTGGCGGCCCGCCAACGTCGCTAACCGACGATCATTTGTACCCGATATTCCCGCATGAAGGCATTGAGCCATCGGCATTCTCGAACGTGGACGGCAACGCCGATTCGCCGTTCTCTCCGCCCGACTTTACTCAGCCAGACACGTTCCGTCTGGCGTTCGGAGACGGCTTCCTGTACTTCGATTACATCGACCAGAGTGGCACGTATCGCACGCTGGTTTACAACCTGCTCGACAAGCAGCCCGGTTGGGTATCGCGGGATACCTACTCTCCGCAAGTGATCTCGCGCTACTTCGAGAATGTCCACTCCGACGCTGATCCAACTAAGAGTTGGTCCCAGGTGCTCATGGGTGGGCTGGATGGCAATATCTGGAAGTACGGCGGGGATACCGATGGCGCGGGCGCGGCGATCGCAGGGCATCTGCGTACCGGCGCATGGGATGACAAGGATCAGCGTCCGCGTAAGTTCTGGGGCGATATCGAGATCGACTTGGACGCGCTCTGCGACACGTTCGACGTGGAGATAGGATTCGACAACTACTCGTATTTCTCCCAGGTCACACTGACCGGAACGAATATCACGGGTCGCCGTCGCGTAACGTGCGATATCAATGCAGGACTCGGGCAGTACGCCTACAACATCGGCCTTGATATCACCTGGAGCGTGACTAGCGGGCAGCCGCTGCTCTATTGGTGGATACCGACCGTCATTCCTAAGCCTGAGTTAACGGCGCTCCGTACCACCGACTGGGATGACGACGGATATCAGGGAGCGAAGTTTGTCCAAGGCTTCATTCTGCGGGCGGATACGCTGAACCAGACGCGCCAGATTCAGGTGCTCTCTGATGGCGGTGTATTGCAGCAGACGTTCTCCATGCTCCATCCCAACGAGCAGGAGATCGCATACTGGTTCACAACTCCGTTCATTACTCACTTGCTGCGCTTCCTGCCAGCCGATGCGAAGTTCTGGCGCTATTTCAAGCCGCGCTGGATATGGAATCCCGCGCCGGAACTCGCGGGCGTGTGGACGACGCAGGAGACAACGCACGATCTGGAGGGGTATTTCTTCCATCGCGACTTCCTGCCTGCGCTAGTGTCCACGGGGCCGGTGAATCTGCGAGTTACGGTAAATGGTAATCCTGGATCGCCGTTCAACTACACGATTCCTTCGACAGGAGGTCTGTTCCTGAAGCAATATATGGCGCTTCAGGCGATGAAGGCGCGCGAGGTGCAGTACTCGCTAACTGGTGATCCGTTCCGTATGTTCGTCAAGGATTCCGAGGTTCGCGTCAAGCAGTGGGGATCGACGGGACCGTTCCTTTCGGCGAAGCCCTTCGGTGACGTGTCGCGCGAGAGCGGAGCGAAGATTTGAAGATCGAGACATTCGAGCATACGTGCTTTTCTGGTGGTCCAGATGCTCTTGCGGGAACTGCTACGCCTTGCGGATATATCGTTTCAGTGGACGGAAGGGCGCATCAGATGCGGCGCATTATGGCGACTCTCAGTGGTGGGGCAAAGCGTCTATTCAACACCGTAGATGAAGTTGTGGCATGGGCGAAGTCCACGGGCAATGTGCTAGATGATGCGGAGGTGGCCGAATGCCGACGCCTCACGTCATAGAAGCAGATTCAGCCGACACTGGATTTGTTGGCGTCTCCTATTATGATTTTGGACCGAACCAGGATCTTGGGCCGTGGGAACACGGGGGCAATCGATATGTCGGGTATTGCCGCGTAAACTACACGTCGTTCGATCAGTTCACGGCGATAGCCTCCACGTCGGACGCGATCAATTTCACCGTTCACGATCCAACGAATGCTCCTCGGGTGGGACAAACCGCGTTCCTGGGAGCAGCCGGGTCCGTCTGTGCTGACAATGCCGTATCGAAACTCTATACCTGCTACTACGATAGTGCGCGCCTTAGCATCGTCCCTTTTGATCTAACCACAAATCTATATGGAGCGGTTTTAAGCGGCGGTCCCATTGTCACGAATCACGTCATTATCAACTCAATCAGAATGCTCTCTACTGGCGTTCTTCTGGTGATGTACGGCACAGACCAGGGAGAGATCACTGATCTGCATGCCGTGACATGCACAACGAGCGGCATCTGGGGATCTCCAGTGGTAGTCGCGGCATCAAACAACTCAGGGCCAGACTTTACGCAGGTATTCGGCATGTCTATGGTGCCAGATTCTGCCGGACGTGCCCATATTCTTTACTTCAAATCTCCGACCCTTCCCGATACTAAGGAAGTTCGGTATTGCATGTGGGATAGCGGCGTAGTCAGCGGAGACGCACGAGTGGGAGATGGGTGGTTCCCATATTCTGCTCAGGGTACCGGCCGGTATGATGCGGTGAATGATAGAGTTTTGATGCCGTTCCAGGTGCTTAATTTTATCGGCACGGACGGACAGGGATTATTGCTGGTAAACAGCGCATCGACCACTCCCGCATTGGTCCAGGACATCGTACTTCCGTTCAATAGCAACTTAGCCTACTTTGGATGCTATATCAGTCTCGATGGCTCGACATATTTCTTCACTTACGAGGACTACACAACCACCGAGCAAGTCATCACGTATCAGCGAGCGGCCAACAGCCCTGGATCATGGACAGGGCCAACGACGTTCTGGAATTATGACACCGATCCGCCTCCTGACGACCCAGCCAATCCAGGGATTCCAACAATTGAGCAGAATCCGCCATCGGGGTTGGTGCCATTGTCTAGTGGTTCCACGGGGACGCTCATTTCGTTCTTCGGTGGCGGCGGAGCAGTAGGAAAGATATTCTGCAACACGCTCTATTACATGGAGAGCGTGGGCGCTCCAGTTCAAACTCTGCAGCTCATCAAGACCGTCTCGGGTGGCACGGCATCGCCTACCGACTTCATCCTCTCCGCTGATGGGCCGACGCCGATCAGTGGCGCGGGCGGCGTGGGACCGTCGAATGTGGACGCGGGCACCTATACGTTATCAGAAACATCGGCAGCAGACTACACGGCAAGCGACTGGCTTTGCGTAGGAGGAACGCAGGCAGGCAATCAAGTCACCATCGCAGAGGGCGAAACGGTGGTTTGCATGATAACCAACACGTTTGAGGGAATCACTCCTCCTCCACCACCTCCATTCTGCATCCCGTTTGCGCCGACCACGCCCGCACCATCGCTTGTGGCCTATGATGAACCGCTAGAATTGAAGGGATCATGAAAACACAATCTCCCAATACGTTTCATGTGAACACGAAGACTCCTTCGGCGCAGCCGGTTCGCGAATATCGTCCCAACCTGCCGGCTGACACACCGCCTCAGATGAAGCAGTTTGCACGTCAGACGCTCGACCTCGTAAACGGAATCCGCGACGGCTTCAGCCCAACGAGCCTGTTCACCAAGGGCAACGCCACAGGCGATCCAATCGTGGTTCCAGTGGGAGCGACCGCCGATAATCAGGGAACATCGCTCGGCTTACAGCTTCAGCTATCCCGACCGGGGAACTGGCTCA
>Ga0207694_10000238_pt1 | contig 52843 bp, 72 predicted proteins | sample KBSC34metaG_FD_184353 | JGI IMG/M metagenome (GOLD analysis project Ga0207694, IMG submission 184353) | Corn rhizosphere microbial communities from Kellogg Biological Station, Michigan, USA - KBS C3-4 metaG (SPAdes) (version 2) | ecosystem: Host-associated > Plants > Roots > Rhizosphere > Soil... | reverse complement strand
CAGCGACGACGAGGGCACCAACACGGGAAACGTACCCCCGCCGCCCGCAGTATTCACACTCGGGGGCGGCGGGGGTACGTTTCCCGTGTTGGTGCCCTCGTCGTCGCTGTCATCGTCGCCGTTGTCTTCGGTCGAGGGCGGCGGGGGTACTGGCGGCGCGGGCGGGGCCGGGGGCACGTTAGACGCAAGCGCCGACCCCGTGGGCGCGGTCGGGGCACTCGTCGAAGTATTCGCCGCAGCCGAGGCACCGACATTGCTCGCACCCGTAGCCGTTGCCGTTGCCGTTGCCGTTGCAGCCGGAGCAACGGGCGGCGCGGAAGGGGCCGCGCTAGTTCCCGTGGGAACTATCTCGTTTTCGTCGAGGTCGCCGATAGTGTGCAACATCAGGTACGCGGCGGCGCGGATCATACGAAGCCGGCCGGGGTCTTTCGTAGTCGCGTCGTCGTGGTCGAAGTCTATATGAACGTGCATTGTGCGAACTCCGTCGTTTGCGTTGTGCTTGACAAGGGCGGCCAGTTTGCACAAAACTGACCGAACCGTCAACTAAGGGGTCAACGCACCATGGCAACCGAGAAGTACCGCTATTTCAATTTCGCCGACGGAACCCTCACCCTCATCGACACTATGAACGAGATTATCGAGTCGTACGTCGGCAAGGGGTTCATGCTCACCATTCGACAGCTTTATTACCAATTGGTCGCACGCGACATAATCGAGAACTCGCAAAAGAGCTACAAACGCGTAACCAGCATTGCGAACGACGCGCGCCTCGCCGGCCTCATGGATTGGGATGCCATCGAAGATAGAACGCGCGACTTCGTACGCCGTACTCGTTGGAAGAACGGGCAACAGATTCTCGAAGCCGCCGCAAGCTCGTTTCACGTTGATATGTGGCAACACCAACCGCGCCGGGTGTTTGTCATCATCGAGAAAGAGGCTCTTGTTGGTGTTCTGACGCCCGTGTGTCAGAAGTACGATACGCCCATACTCGCCGCTCGCGGGTATCCTTCCTGTACCGTACTGCGCGACTTCGCCCTCGAAGACATTATGCCGTTCATGGATACGCAAGACGTAACCATACTACACCTCGGCGACCATGACCCGAGCGGCATAGACATGACTCGCGACCTAACCGAGCGTATCCGTTTGTTCTCCCGCGATGAGGGGCACACGGTCGAGTTAGTACGTCTTGCGCTCACCATGGAACAGATACAAGAGCGTAGCCCGCCGCCTAACCCGGCCAAGACGACCGACTCTCGCTTTCAGCAGTACATGGAACAGTTCGGCAACGAGTCGTGGGAACTCGACGCGCTTCCGCCCGAGTACCTTGTGAACCTCGTCGAAACTGAAATTCTCGAACGTGTAGAAGAGGCGCAATGGCAAGCTGACCAACGCCGCGTAGCCGACGTACAAAAGCGTATCCGCAAGGCCGCCGAGTCGTTCGCGTAATGCTTCGTGACTTCCAACAAGAGGTAGAGAACGGAATCTTTACCTCTTGGAACGAGCCAAACGTTTTCAATGTAATGTCGGTCATGCCCACGGGGGCGGGTAAAACCGTTCTCATGGGCGACATTATAGGTAAGATGAGCCGGCCGACGTGTGCCATTGCGCACCGTCAAGAGCTTGTTTCTCAGGTATCGCTAGCGCTCAACCGTGAAGGCATCCATCACGGCATCATTGCGCCGAAGACAACTCAACAACAGATTATCAGGTTACACCATGAAACTCATGGTTACAGCCGTTATAGCTATCGTTCTGACGTGCGTGTTGCCGGTGTTGATTCCCTCCGTGATGCTGATACTAAAGACCGCTGGTTTGCTTCGGTTGGCCTTACAGTAATCGACGAGGGGCACCATGTACTTACAGCCAACAAATGGGGTAAGGCGTTTACTCTCTTTCCTAACTCGCGTGGTCTGTTTCTTACTGCTCATGCCTATAGGGCTGACGGCTGCGGCCTTGGTCGTCATGCTAGCGGCCTCGTTGATAGGCTTGTGCTTGGCCCTACTTGTCGCGAGCTTATTACTCGCGGCTTTCTAACTGACTACGACATCTATTGCCCCGAGTCTGACATTGACTTTTCAGAAGTCGAGATTAGCCCGACTACGGGCGACCTCGTGTTACCGCAGCTTCGGGCCGCAACTCACAAGTCGAAACAACTCGTCGGCGACGTAGTGAAGGAATACTTGCGGCTCGCCCCCGGCAAGTTAGGAGTTACGTTTGCTGTTGATATCGAAGAAGCAAAGAAAATCGCGGCGGCGTTCAACGCCTCGGGAGTGCCCGCAGAAATCATTACGGCAAAGACTCCTATTACAGTGCGAGGCCAATTTATGCGAATGTTCCGTGAGCGGCGCATTCTGCAATTGGTTTCCGTTGACTGTTTGGGAGAAGGTGTTGACGTGCCTGCTATCGAGGTTGTATCGCTGGCGCGTCGAACGGCGTCGTTTCAATTGTACGCACAACAAACGGGCCGAGCGCTTCGAGTGTTGGTTAGCGATGACGAGGCGCGCGTATGGGGAAATTACTCGGATTGGGAACGCCTCGCGCGTATTGCAGCCTCGTCAAAGCCGCGAGCGATTATCATAGACCACGTTGGCAACACGGTTTACTTTGCTCAGTATCACGGCCGCTTGTGTTCGCGGCAGTCGTACACACTCGACGACCGCGAGTCAAAGACACGCCCACGTAATGGCCCCGATTCGCTTCGCCCTTGCTCGCAAGGCTTCCGGCCGCCCGATACAACAATCATAAAAGGGTGTTTGAAACCCTATGAGAAGTTTTACACGTCGTGCCCTTACTGCGGCGTCGTGCCCTACGTTGCCGGCCGTGCGCAGCCTGAGCAAGTTGACGGCGATATCGTCTTACTCGACCCTGCCGTTCTTGTAGCCTTGCAGAACGAAATTGCGAAGATTGACGGGCCGCCGCCCCCGGTATACGACGGCGCGGTCGGGGGCGCGATAGTCAAGAACCATTACAACCGCCAGCGACACCAAGCGAGCTTGCGGCATGTTATGGCGCTATGGGGCGGTTGGCGTATTCACCTCGGCGAAGACTTGCGCCAAGCGCAGAAACGGTTTTATCTTACCTACGGGGTTGACGTTGTAACGGCGTGTACCCTCGGCGTGGGCGAGGCTGACGGGCTCGCGGCACGGATACAGAAAGACCTAACAGATAACGGCGTAGTCGAGGCAATGGCCGCATGAGCACGAAAGCGCAACAAGTTCTCAACCCGCATAGCGATTGGAACCAAGCGGGCAACGATGAGCCGGTGTTCGTACTGCGGGCTCGTAACTGGAAAGCTGCGCTCGTGTTGGTTGCCATTACCAAGACCGAAGGGCATACGACTGACGAGCTTTTGAAAGCCGCTCTTGCTATGCGAGAGTGGAGTCGGGATAACGAGATACCATTTTAGGAAGTCAACATGCTGAAACGCGATGAGTTAGCCAACCCTGAAAGCTGCATCAACAAAGCCGCCGACGACGAGCCCGTGTTCGTACTACGCGCTAACGACGAGAACGCACCCGCTATCGTTACGGAATGGTGTCGCGAGTACATCGTAAGCAAGGGCGGTTGGTCGAAGTTGACCGAAGAACAGCGCAAGAAGTACAACGAGGCTATGCACCTCGCAAGCGACATGCGTATTTGGAAGATGCACCAACACAAACGGCGGGCCGGGGTATGACCCTCATCGAATGGGCGCTCAAATGGAAGATTCCGCCCGGCGCTCTAAAGGAACTTGCGCATACGTGTATGTACTTTGGGGCTGAGGAAAACACAAAGCCCGAGGCCACCGTACAACGCGAAGTTAGATTGGAAGCCGCACGACTCGACAAGCTGTTGTTCCGAAACAATCGCGGCGCGGGCAAGATGGAATCGGGAAACTTCGTACGCTACGGGCTCGCCAACGACTCAAAGAAGCTCGGCGACGCGGTGAAGTCTGCCGACCTTATCGGAATCGAGCGCGTTGTCATCACGCCCGAGATGGTCGGGCATTTCATCGGGCGGTTTTTGTCGGTCGAGGTCAAGGCCGAAAACTGGCGCTATACAGGCACACCCGAGGAAGTCGCGCAAGTCTCATGGGCAACGACCATTAACCATTACGGCGGCCGGGCGATCATAACCAATCGCGTCGGTACGCTTTGACACTCGCGTCAGTCCGCAGTAAGGTGAACGACCTATGATTCTAAAAGACACGATTCTAAAAGAAGCCGTTCGAGTCGTACGGCAACGGGGGCTCGCGGGTCTAACGCGTCGTCTTGTCGCGAACGGTGCCGGGTGTGCCGTGGGAACCGTGAACTATCATTTCGAGAGCATGGCCGACTTGTGTGCCGAGGTCATTGCGCACGCCGTCGCCGCCGAAGACATTCAACTATTGGCTCGCAACATTGGAGACCCGAAGGTAACGGCGAAGCTTTCGCCAGAATTGAAAGCTCGCGTTGCAAAGTATATCGCCGGCCGATAAGCAAAAAGGGGCCGACCGAGCCGCACAGCAAACGGTCGGCCTAACAGTTCGCACTGACGCGATGAAGAATACGACATTACTCGATGCGCTTGCAAACCGGCGCATGTTCATCCTATATCGCGTTGAGCCGCGCGAAGATGGAAAGACCGACAAACTACCCTCACACCCGCTTACGGGAGCCGGGCCGCCCGACGAACCGCGCAAGACTTCGATAAACGGCCAAGACCCCGCCAATTGGATGCTCCCCCACGAGGCGTTGCAATGGGCGTACCAATGGAACCTAGCGAAGCCGGTCGGCGTTCTGAGTTTCGGCGTCGGCATCGTTATCCATGAGGGTTGCGGAATCTTCGCCCTCGACTTCGACTACTGCCGCGAAGCCTCGGGCGGTTGGATGCCGCACGTAATCAACTTCGAGGGCCGCTTTCGCGGGGCGTACGCCGAGACCTCGTTGTCGGGTCGAGGTCGGCACGTCTTCGGGAGCTACGCCGGCCCCGCGCCCGCGCACGGGGTCAAGAACAAGACCTATCGAATGGAAGCGTACACCAAGGCGCGATTTATAGCCTTGACCGGCGAAGACGTGGCCGGGTCCGTTTTAACAGAATGCACGAAGCCGCTCGCCGCCTTCCTCGCCGAGTTCTTTCCCGAGAACCCCGAGCCCGAGCACGGGGTCGAGTGGACAACAGCCCCTGTAGCCTCTTGGCGCGGCCCTACAGACGACGCGCAACTAATCGCCCGCGCTATCCGGTCGCATAGCCTCGGGGCTGTCTTTGGCGGTAAGGCTTCGTTTGGCGACCTATGGCGAGCCGACGCCGAAATACTCGCGAAGGTTTTCCCGTCTCAGAACTCACATAGCTCTTGGGACGGATCAGCCGCCGACCAAGCGCTAGCGAATCATCTTGCATTCTGGACCGGCAACGACTGCGAACGTATGTTGCGGCTAATGTGGCAATCGGGGCTCGTGCGGGACAAATGGCACCGCGCCGACTACCTACCGCGTACGATTCTCGGTGCGACGGGCACACAACGCGAATGGTACGTCGAAAAAGAACAACCCGTGCCGAGCCCGCCGCCGGTCGAGGCCGCCGTACCCGCCCCGCCTGGAGTTCCGCCCCCGCCCACGGTGCCGAACCCGCCGCCCGGTACGGTTGCAATCGAGATGGCAGTACCCGCGCCGCCGGCCTCGGCTGAAAAGCCACTCAAGCCCGGCGAGCTTCCCCCCGTGGGCGAGTATTGTAGTATTCACATGATGCGGCAGATTTTCGACGGCTACTGTTACGTGCAAGACATACACGCGATACAGTTACCCGACGGCTCGACGACAACTAAGGAACGCTTCGACTCAACATTCGGCGGCCCGCTTTACGCGATGACTGCCGACGGTCAGAAACCAACCAAGAGCGCATGGGATGCTTACACGCTTTCAGAAATCTATCGTTTCCCGCGTGTTGAAACGCAATACTTCAAACCGGGCGAGGCAACCGGAACAATTCGTGTACGCGAGGGGCGCAGGGAAATCAACTCTTACCGCGTTGCTGACGTGCGCCGAGTCAAAGGCGACCCGAGCCCGTTCCTTGACCTCGTAAACCGTATGCTCCCGCAAGGTCAAGATGCGCACATTCTGTTGTGCTACTTGGCCGCATGCTGTCAAAACCTCGGCAAAAAATTCTCTTGGGCACCGTTCATACAAGGCACCAAGGGTAACGGCAAGACAACCATTGGGCAGGTACTAGAGTATTGCATGTCGCTTCGCTATACGCATTGGGCGAAGTCGGATCAGATAGGCGAGAAGTTCAACTCGTTCCTCGTCGAGAAGTTACTCGTTATTGTCGATGAGATGTACAGCGACGACACCCGCGAGTTGCAAGAAGCGTTGAAGCTCTTGGTTACGGCAAAGCGTATGGAAATACGCGCGATGCAAACCGACAAGGTTATGAAAGAAGTGTGTTTCAACATGCTTCTATTCTCGAACCATCAAAACGGCGTACGAATCGACATTGACGAACGCCGTTACGCGCCGCTGTTCTGCGCGCAACAGTCCAAAGCTGACAAGCTTCGCGACGGTCTAACGAAACCGTACTTCATTGCGTTGCATCGTTGGTTAGACGCCGACGGCTACGCCATAGTGTACGACTACCTCATGAGCTTCGAGATTACCGACGAGTTCAACCCGGCGACCTCATGCATTGAGGCACCCGTCACGACCTCGACCGAGCACGCCGCGACCGCGAGCCTTGGCGGCGTCGAACAAGAACTCGTCGAGGCCGTGAAGCAAGAACACGACGGGTTCCGCAACGGTTGGATATCGTCACAGGCTGTTGACTTTCTGCTAGCTCGGTGCGGCAAAGACAAGGCGATTCCGAGGAACGCACGCAAGAACCTTGTTATGTCGCTCGGGTACATCCCGCACCCGAGTCTCGGCCCCGAGGGCATGCTCGGCGTACCTATGCCCGACGGCGCACGGCCTCGGCTGTACGTCTTGAAGGGGCACCCGTGGGCGGTTGACTACCTTACCCCCGATCAGGTCAAGGCGGGCTTTATGGACGCACAGAAGAGGGCATGACCCCCGATACTTACGAGAAGACGGCAAACGCCGGGCTCAATCTGTTGTTGAAGCCTGAAGATGCCCGGCGGCTACGCGCCAAGGCATGGCGTCACATACACCGAATCAACCCGGCCAAGGCTCGGGAGTTATGGCGAAAGGTGAAGGAACGAGAGCCGTTAGAGGTTCGGCCTTGACCGGCCGTTATATGTTGAATTCGCCCATTTCCCCATAGCTCGCGCGGCACGGTCGAGGGGGTCAACACATCGCGCGAGCTACGGGGCGGGACACGTCAGCCGGGCGGTAGCTTGTTGAAGCCTGAAAACCGCCCGACGTAAACCATAAAGGAACCGTACAACAAACCGGCGACGACGATTACGCCGACGATGAGAAGAACTTTCACCAAGAACCCTCGACTCTGTGACAGCGAGCACAGTATCGGCGGAACTGACCGGGGCGTCAAGAGGGTCGCCGGCTTGACGGCGCAACATCCATCCCGGCGGCAAACAGTAGTCGCGGCGCTCCCGTTCGGAAATAGCGATTTTCTCGTGAGGGCCGAAAAACGCCTTTATGAGCGGGTCGTTCTCGGCCTCAATAGCCGCGCGTCGGTGCCCGTCGAGGCGTCGTTCGATGAATTCGTGTTGCGTTTCCATGTGTCGCACTGTACCGACTACAACGGGGCTCATCCGTGAACCCCGTCGCAGATTCGTCAGCCAACGGGATGCCGCCAAAGCCAAGCTATCCCGGCTTGCAAACAGTCCATTTCCATTTGCGTTGCGTCAATCACGGCTGCGGCGTATCGCGAGTCGAGATGACGGTGCCGTTCTAACTCACCTTCCATCGCGAGAAGTCTAAACCGCGCCGCGCGCAGTAAACAGCTACGCCACTCAACGTGCAATTTGTCATCGTCAGCCGCCAATGTAAACAACGGCGGCTTTGGTGGCGTGGCCGGCGGCGGAGGAGGAACGCCGCCCCCTTCGTTTCCGTTGTTGCTGTTCATGACAGCGCGCCCCTATTCAACAACGGGGTTCCCACGCGGGTGCGGGCCGGGCCGGTATCGCGGGGCCGCGCGCCCGCTACAACCGTCGTTGCGCCGGGCTCGGGTTGCTCGCCGCCGTTGAGCGAGTCGAGAACCTTTTGCAACTCGTCCATGATGCCCTCGATTTCGCGGGCGGCCTCGTCGGGGTTGTCCCGTGCTCGGCGGGTAACGGCCCGTAGCAATGCCCCCGAGGCGCGCTGTATTTGCCGCGCGACCTTATCCTCGGGTTCCGGGGGTGCGACAGCGGCTCGCAAGCCGGCCTTGGTCACGGTCTCGGCGTCAAGGGTGCGAAGGTCGCCGCCGCCCTTTACGAACGCCGTAAGCGTGGACATTGCCGAGCGGGCAAACGCCGAGCGGCTGTTGCGTTCGAGGCTGCGGCGTCGCTGTTCCTTCGAGTCGATATCGGCCTCGATGGCAATGTCGGGAGTCGTGACCCCGCGCAGTACGGCGGCGTAGAACCGCTCGTGTGTCTCGACCAACACGGCGAGTTGAGCTTCGGCGTTGACCCGTGCCGCCGCCCGACCCCGTGGGCGACCGAGCTTGGCTTGTGTACCGACGAGCAACACCCGCAAGTACGTTCCGTCGGCTTGAGCAACGACGACGTTGGACGTGTAACGTTCGGCGGCGAGGGTTTCGACCTCGTGCTCGTTGTGTACGACGTAGTGAGCTTTGACGAGCTTGGCAACAATTCCGTTCATGTCTGCATACCTCTATGTTGGGTTGTAAAAACTGACGCTTTGGTCAGTCGCCCTTGAGAGGATGCAACACCCGTGCCAACCCTGAAACCCGCTACAACCGCTATTAACTTCCGGTCAAGACCGTGCCTAAGCTGAAAAACTGACCGAAGCGTCAGTTACGTATTACAATACGTAGTGTTACCTACAACGCTAGCTCTAACTGGTCAGGGTTCCAGTAACCCGACTTCGAGGCGTTCTGACGCCATGTAATGACGCGAAGGTTCCAAGGCACGGTTAGACCGCACACGTATGGATGATTGATTGGAACAATATGGTCAACGACGTGTTGTACGCCGGTCTCGGCCGTGAGGCGCTTGGCTTCGGCGTGTATGGGGTCGAGATGTTCGTTGGAAACCCACGGGGGGCGCGAGAGTATGCGCCCGCGAACGTAGGTGCGGCGAGGGTGTCTTTTGAGCCAATCGGGCTCAACCCCGCGAATCAGCCAAGGCCGAAGCGCGGGGGCGTAGAACTTTTGAAAGCTCAAGGCTTCGAGCGTGCGTTCATCATATCGACGACGGCTTGCGCGTCGGCGTCAGTGTAGAACATTCGGTGTTGCTGATGGCTCGGTAACTCAACCCCGCCACCATACGCAAACACTTTCCCGTTGGTGTTGTCCGTCATGTGTTTTACCCCGGCGAACTTCCCCAAGCTGTACCGTTTTCTCATACTGTAACCTCAATTGCCGCGATTGTTTCAACCCAAAATGCGGGGCCGTCGGGCATTAACGGGCTTTCCCGATGACCCCGGCCAAATACGCCCCATAATGGACCCGTCGAGAGTGTGTTCCACTCTTTAGCCCGATACACGAGCTTATGCTCGGGCACGTAAATCAACCAACACGGCTTGCCCTCGGCACCCGCGTTACGGTCGATGAAAACATACTTCACCGTACCGGCGTCGATAAGGTAGCTCGTACAACGACCGTCTATGACAGCCTCGGGAACCGGGAACGGTTTGTGTGGTTTGCTCATTGCTTTTCCCCTAACATCGACACCGACCAGAAGAAATGCCAACCCGTCTCGACTATGCGAATTTGCACAATGTCGAGTTCGGCGGCTGCATCACGGCAACGGGGGTCGTCTATTTCCTCAATCGTAGCCAGCATACCGACCGCGACAAGCCCCCGCGCTCTTTCCGGTACATCGGTAATCATTACGGTGTCGCCGGGCTTCACAATGCGCAGCCTTGGTTATGGTTGTTGATGACCGAGTGCAGCGAGAACGCAATCGAGACAGTATGCCATGCAATCCGCCCAACGTACCACGGGCCGACCGAACCGTCGTTCGCTTGGTCATGCTTTGCGACCTCATCATCGAGCCACGACGTAACCATGGTGTGAACCGTAGCAAGCGCGATGTTGGTTAGCAAGACGCGCGACGGGCTCGGATACTGCGACCCGTAGACTTTTACGGCGAGCGGGTCGGCCTCACGGTTGCAGCGTACAACCGTCGTGGGGTTACGGTCGCGCTTAAGGTGCATCGTTTGCGCCGTGTCTATTCCATCGAGCACAAGCCAAGCGCCCTCGGCCATGTTCGAGTTATATTGCTCGTTCTTCGGCTGCAAGGGTATAGGTAGCATTGCGCAACCCTGAAGCGATACGAGCACGAGTGCCAACGTCAGAATGACGGCGATACGAAACGGCCAACGTGCGAGGCGTACGAACTGCCACACGGTAGCGGCACCAACGAGACCCAAGAATATTGCAATGATATGCACCAACACGGCTCAACCCTCCGAAGGCACGGCGGCCTTTTCCATGGCAACGACGAACAAGGCGACATTGCCTCGGCGCATTTCGTTGCACGTTTGCGCGGTCCAAAATCCTGAAGCCTCGCCCACGGTTACGGCAGTCATCGAGGTTACGAACTCGATAATTGCCTTCAACGTCGGGTCGTTGTTACCGCGTATGTTGGCGGCGTCGATTTCCTCGGGGCTCATGGGTATTCAACTCCCAACGAGAGCCACTGCGCCGGGGTTACGGTCAACACCTTCTCCTTGTGGCGGCCCCATAGCGCCGGCTGCGCTTTCTCGCCATGCTTCGGGCAACGATGGTCGAGAATGATGTTCGCGCGAGTCTTCTCGAACGGCTCAAACCAACGTTCCTCGCAAGTCTTGCGCAACGTCTCGGGCGACTGGTCGCAGATACACGCACCCGAGCCCGGTTTGCCGCCGAAATGCTGTTTCAACTCGTCGATGAGCATTTCGTACGTCTTGCCCGTCTCGTTCACGCGTATCATATCGGCTACGAACCGGCCAATCGTCTCGGCGTCTTCGGGTTTCATGACGTGTAATACTCCCGCATGACGGCTTGTTGAAAATCGCTCAACAGTGTGTTGAGTTCGGCAACGCTGTAGGTCTTGGTGCCGGCTTCAAGATGCCGCTTGAACATCTCGTGAATCTTGCGGCGCACCTCGTCGGGGCTCATTTCAACACCCCCGCTTGACGGGCCGCGCCGTAGGCTTCGGCGTAGCGCTTGAAGTCGCGCTCGTGGGCGGCCTTGGCTTGCATGAGGTCGTGCGTTGACTTCGACAGCGCAATACAAGCCGAGACGTATTCCTCGCGAGCCTTGGCTTGTGCCGGTGTGTCTGGTGTGTCCATGATTCCCTCGTGTTAGCGTTCAAGGGTGCGGCAGTCGGCGACCCCGCACCATTCAACACTAGCCCCCGGTGCGCGGTTCCTGTACTTCGATACGGTCGCCAACCGACAGTACCCAACGTTGGCGAGACAGCGCGGCCATAACCTCGCGCTCGCATGACTCGGGGTCGTTGACGGTCAACTCGACCCTATCAAGCTCGCCGCTTGTCGCGTTGGCGAGAACTAAATCGACTTTCGTAGCCACGGTCTAACCTCCAATGAAAAAGCAACGGTCGGAAAACACAACTTGAGCCATCACACGGTCACGATGGAACTCGTAAGCGCTGTTGATGAACTTCAGCGCAACTCGCTTGGGAACCTCGACGTTGCCGCTAATGTACGCAACGCGATGTTTGCCGGGGTCAACCCCGTTTTGGTCGAGGGTTGGGGTATCCCATGAGGCGCGCACGAAGAACGTACGGCCGGTCGAACGCTTCACTAGCCGCATAAGCTCGGGCACTGTGACCTCGAACTTACGCAACGGGTCGGTGTCATCAGACCGCACGAGTACAGACTCACGAGGCAACTCGCGGCCCTTCGGTGTAAGTTTGTTACCCATGGCTCAAAACTCCAGTTCGAGCGGCGCGAGGCGCACGGGGTCCGAGTAGCCCATGAGGTCGAAAAACTCAATCTCGTAGGCGTTGGCGTCGGTCGGGCGCGGCGTGTTGTGCATCGCAAGCGCATCGACAACCGCGTCGCGTACATCGTCGCGGATGAACTCGCGCTCGGCCTCGGTGAAAATCGGTGTCATGAGCGCTTCTTCGTAGGCTTGCGCGATGACGTGGGTGGGATAGGCAAACATTGCTTGGTACTCCTGTCTTGCTTCACGCGCTCGACCGACCAAGGGCAGTCGATGAGGTCGGCCGAGCGCTTCTTGCTGTCTAGTGTGTTGTATGGGTCCATGTGGCGCATTATACTGACGGCTCGGTCAGTTTCCTAGATGCGCGTCACACTTTCACACGCCGGGGGCCGCTTTGATGCGAAGCCGCTCGGCTACCAACGTTTCGATATCCTGCACCAAGGGCGCGGCGGCCGGGAACACCTTCACCACCAACGCGCCATGCTTCGGCCGCCAGTGCGAAAGCTGCATCGGACCCCAATAGATGTTGTTCTGTTCCTCGGTCATGTTGCCGCCGACTCGGGCGTCAAGGCACAGTTTCTGTATCGCGTCGCGCTTCTTGTCGAACACCCGGTTTAACTTATCGAGGTCGTCTTTCCGTGCCTTCTTCGTGGTATAGCCGCCCTCGGCAATGACCGGCTTCGGGTTCATCGCGTTGCGAATTTCCTTCGAGGTCCAACGCAACTCGCGGTGAGCTTCCGCGCCCACGCGCTTGACGTACCAACCGATGAGACGGTCGCTACCCCATTGCGAGAACGCCGGGCGCATCAACTCGTACTCGTGCCCCTCGTGGGAGAACTTGAGACCTTGCGTAAGCGCGGTCTTAGTGAGTTCTTCGTTCGGGTACAGCGGTTGACCAAGGCGCGGGATAACATCGCGGTTCAAGAACTGTGCGTGACCTCGGAACCCGGCGGCGTTCATCTCAGCGTCGGCAATGGCCTCGTCGATACGCGCCTTACGCTCGTCGGGGGTCGCCTGAGCAATGGGCAACGCGTCATAGTCGCCCATGGTCTTGCGCTCGCCGCCGCCCCGTGTGCGTTCGACCTTCTCTTTCTTCGGATTCCAACGTTTGAACATCGACGGCACAAGCTCGCCGCTCTTGAGCTTACGGGCGTCTTCTTCGTGGCCCTCGGCGGCGCGTATGCAATTCGCGATGGTTTGACGGGTGTACGATACATCGTGCTCGGCGGGCGAGATACCGGCCGCGTTGCAGACGTACTGAAAAGCCCCGTATATGACCTTGTAGCCGTGTTTGGCTAACAGCTTCGTGTTGTTGTCAACAGCCTGGATAGAGCCGCAAGCTTGGCACGTGCCTCGGTGCGTGTGTGTCGTCTTCATGTTCAACCCCTTACCGTGTGTAGCGAATGAGGCCAGTATACTGACGCCTCGGTCAGTTTGCTAGACCTACGTCACACTTTCTCAGGGTGCCTCGATATGTGAAATGGGGAACAGCCGCACAGTGTCGGGGCTCGCGTATGGTTTCAAGGCCGTAGCGATACGTATAGCCGCGTTGAAACATGCCCGGCTTTGAATCGAGAACGTGCCCGAAGCGACGGCGTAATAGGCGTCTTCGGCCTCGGCGTAGGTGTAGACCACGAGCCGCCCCGTGTAGCGTTGGGCGACCTTATGAACGTGCGAGCGTGGGTCGCGTACGCTACGGCCGCCTAGCGAGTCTTCGTACGCGCCTTCCTCGGCCCCTACAAGTTGACTCAACACCTCTTTGCGTGCGTTGATAGTGATAGCCGAGGGCAACATACCATCGTAGTGAGCCCCGCGTATGTCGATTGCGACCGGCTTCCACTCAACCGTGCGCCAATGAGGCTCGAACTGAGCCCGCCGCATAATGGTGTAGTCGTTGCTCATGCTTCACCGTACAACAGTTCCGAGAAAGTGCCGCCGCAACGCATATCGTCGGCTTCCATTTCGAGGCGCGACTCGTCGTCAGTCTCGAAGGCGGCCGACCATGCGCCCGAGCGTTCGGGGTCGTGGCTCCAATCGGCGGCGTCTTGGTCGTCGCGGTTGGCCTCGCCCACGTCTTCGGCTTGATAGAGCGAGAGCATGGCAACGTATTCAAGGTATTCGTTCATCGTCTTACCCTTCGACCGTAGAAACTGAGGGCAGCTTACGCCTTGCAAGCTGCAATGTGTGTGAATGGCGTCTCAATCTTGGTTACGAGGGTCGCCCAAGGCGTACTTGCCCCGTTCTTCTATCTCAGTCATTGCGGCTTCAAGCTCGGACATATATTGCAAGCCACGGTCGGCGCGGTTCTTGCGTAGAAACTCGAAGATGCAATGTTGCAAGTAGACTCTAAGCGTTACCCGTTCGTCGCGGGTAAGGTCGGCCCCCGTCCAAAGCTTCGACGTTGCAAGAGGCGTAAGCTTGGTTGTCCATGGGTTCATCTTGGCGCGAAACTTGGTGAGGCATCCAAGACACCCGGCGTTGCTGACGTAGCGCAAGGCTAGGTGTCCGTGTTTGCACGCCTTACCCGTATAGAAGTAAGAGCGGCCGGCGTTGGCTGCATCTTGCCTTGAGATTATGGCGTAGCTGCCGTCGCTGTTCGTGAGTGGACCCAAGAGCATTTGACCCTCCTACCCTCTTTTCTACCAATGGTTTAGATATTTAGTGTAATCACCTTAACCCCTCTTGTCTATCTAAATATCTAAAACATTGGTATATGGAAAGATACGCGCGTGAAGGATTACTCAATGCAGCTTGCAAGCTCGTCTTGCGTAGTGGGTTACATTGGCACCTAAAACAATTTACAATACAAGTCGTTGACGGAGTTCACAAAATCACGCTAGGCTTGCAAATAGAACCTATACACCTTGCGAGCCTTGGACATGCCCCGACCACGGAAAGACCGGCCCCCGATCCCCCAAGCGGGCGATACTCCGCTAGTTCCCGTGGGAACAACCGCGACCGTCTCGCAACCCCCGACGTTGCAAGAGCTAGCGATTGCATTGACGCCGGCCGAGGAAGCGTTCGCACGTCTGTTCGTGTTGTATAACAACGCTACGCGCGCATACATCGAAGCGTATCAGTACGAGGGCAAGCGCCACGTTGCGCGGCAATACGCGTGGGAAACATCTAACAAGCCGCACGTTCGAGCACGCGTTCGCGAGTATGAGTCTGCGGCGGCTGCTGCTACGGTCATCGACTACGCGGCCATACTCGAACACGACCGCGCTATCGTCGAGGGGTTTAAACACGCGGACCAAGTAACGCAATACGTGCATGAGTGTTGCCGTTACTGCCACGGCACCGAGCACAAGTACCAATGGGTTGACTTCGAGGAATACTTGCACGCTCTAACAACCGTTGACGATGAGAACGCTAAGCGTCGGGAGTTAGGCAAGCGCGAGTTGCAACAGCCGAGCGACGACGGCGGCTACGGCTACGACCCACAAGCTGAGCCTAATTTGTTCTGCCCTCGATGCGAAGGGCGAGGCGTGCCACGTGCGGTTATTGCCGACACGACCAAGTTGCAAGGGCCGGCCCGCGTTATCGTGAAGGGTATAAAGGTTACGAGCACGGGAACCGAGGTGTTGTTTCACGATGTTGACAAAGCGAAAGAACGCCTCTTGCGTGCGGGCGGCATTCTGAAAGACGACGCGGCCTCGGTCGCCAAGGGTGCGGCGGCCGGCGCGGCTGCGGGCGCGGCTGCGGGCGCGGCTGCGGCTATCGCGGCGGCCGAGCGGGCGAAGGAAATGACCCTCGAAGAAGCTCAACGGATGTATTTGGAACTAGGCTAGCCGCTCGGGCGGCGTCGTATCCCATGCGAGTGAATCGACACATCAACACCAAGCGCCGGCTATCGGCGACGAGCTTAGCTGTCTTGGCTGCTAGTTCCTCGCATTGCTGTGCAAGGCTCATGGTCGGGTACCTCATGCGTAACGATAGTTGCATGTTGCCTTGGGTTTTGTGTTAGGCGCTTTGAAACACGTCACATAATTATGAATGCCGCTGTTGACATAATGCCCGAATTGATTGCCCCGGCCGACGATTGGCGGCTCGACGGCTTTTGGAGCAACCCCGATTACCTGCCTATCTGGCAAAAGCGCTTGCAACGCAAGGCGCGCATGCGGAGCGACCCGCAGTATTTGAAGGCGTTGCAAACGTACTACCCAACACATATTGCCGACTTCGTACAAGATTGGGGCGTGACCGTTGACCCACGTAACGCCAAGATGCGCGAGCCCGGCACGAAAAAGCGGCCGATACTTATGCCCTTCGTGTTGTTTCATCGACAGCGCGAAATGATTGATTGGATGTTGGCACGTTGGAAGGCTAGCGAGGAGGGCGACGGCGACGGCATCCTAGTCAAGTCGCGAGACTGCGGCGCGTCGTGGCTTGCCATGGCGACGGCGATATCGTTGTGTTTGTTCTACGATGACATTTCGATAGGCTTTGGCTCGGCGATTAAAGATAAGGTAGACAACGCGGGCGACCCCGACTCGTTGTTCTACAAGGGCCGAATGTTCTTGCGGTATCTGCCGTACGAGTTTAAGGGGCTATGGGAAGAAGGCAAGCCACGTTATAGCGCCGACATGCGTATGTTGTTTCCCGATAACGGTAGCAGCATCACGGGCGAATGCGGCGACAAGATAGGGCGCGGCGGCCGCAAGACGATATACGTTACAGACGAGGGCGCGTTCGTCGAACACCCGAAGGTCGTAGACGGCAACTTGTCCGCTAACACGAACTGCCGTATCGAACTGTCAACAGTCAACGGCCTTGCAAACAGCTTCGCCGAGCGTGCGCGCGGTGGCTTGATAGATCGGTTCGACTTCGATTACCACGACGACCCGCGCAAGTGTTACAAAGACGAAAAGGGCGTATTGCAACTTCGGCCTTGGTTCGCCAAGAAGAAAGCCAAAACCGACCCTGTGGTGTGGGCGCAAGAGTACGAGCGCGACTTCATGGCCTCGGTCGAGGGCATTATCATCCCGCAAGAGTGGGTCGAGGCTGCGGTTGATGCGCACATTAAGCTAGGCATCGACGTTACGGGCGCGCGTTGGGGTTCGTACGATATAGCCGACCAAGGCAAGGATAAATGTTGCTACGCCAGCGGCAAGGGCATCTTGCTCGACTTCATCGAGTCTTGGAAGGGCAAAGGCTCGGATACGTACAAGTCAACCGAACGTGCTATGCGTCTTGCGGACCAACACAACGACGAGCATTTTTTCTACGACGCCGACGGTATGGGCGCGGGCGTGCGTGGCGACACCAACAAGATAAACGAGGAACGCGAAGCCGAGCGTAAGGCCAAGGGCGAGACACGTTGGAATCGCTTTCTAGCTGCGTTCGCGTTCCGGGGCTCGGCCGGTGTGCTCGACCCTGACTTGCCGGTTCCAGGCACCGACGGCGACCGAATCAACAAGGATTTCTTCGAGAACTATAAGGCGCAATGTTGGTGGGCACTTCGTTGCAAGTTCCGCGCGACGTTCCAAGCTGTAACGGGAGTCGTGACCGATTGGAACGCCGACGACCTCATCTCGATATCGTCGCAGCTACCCGAACTTGCAAGAACCAAAAGCGAGCTTTCGCAACCCGTGTGGCTTTGGAGCAAGACGGGTAAAATGATGATTGACAAGACCCCCGACGATGTGGCTAGCCCAAATAACGGCGACGCGGTTATGATGCGCTTTGGCTACTCACGGCCCCCGCTCGAATTCAGCGACGAATTGCTCGAACAGCTATAGAGGCACCATGCTTAAGTCATTCGCTCGATTACTGCGCAGCTTTGCGGCGAAACTCTCGCCGGAGCCCACGCCCGAGCCCGCGAAGCCGGTTAACCCGCTGGCGTGGGCGCGTGCCGGTCTTGGCCGGGAATCGGCCGGCTTCGACCCCATGCCCGGCGGCGTGCGCGTCGAATACTCGATGCCTGAAGACTTGCCGGGCGTTCGGCCCTCGAAGATGCCTGCCGAGGAAAAGACCGAGGGCGACGGCGGCGTCGTGCTCGCCATGGATGCCGGCGGGAAAGAGCAGCTTGCGACTGACGACGGTTGGAACATGCCGCCCGGCGCTTGGGGCTTTGGGCAGTCGGCCGCAATCGGGCCGGGTCTTGCCTTCCTCGGCTTTCCGTACCTTGCCGAACTTCAACAAATAACAGAGTACCGCACGCCTTGCGAGTCGTTGGCTACCGAGATGACCCGCCGATGGGGCAAGCTCAAGAACATGGGCAAGTCGGATCTAACCGAGAAGATAAAGGAAATTACAACTTGCTTGGATGAAATGAAAGTACGCGAGCGCTTTCGTTGGGCGGCGTACATCGAAGAAGCGTTCGGGCGTTCGCATCTTTACGTATCGGTGAAAGACCAAGACGACGACCGCAACCGACAGCTTCCGTTGACCGAGATAGCTAAGGGCTCGTTACTTGGCTTCCGCACCGTTGAGCCGTATTGGGTCACGCCCTACGCTTGGAACGCTACGCATCCCGAGCGCGAAGACTTCTACAAGCCGAGTTCGTGGTTTGTGTTGGGTCGTAAAACCCACGCAACGCGTATGTTGACTTTCATATTCCGAGAAGTTCCCGACCTCTTGAAGCCGGCGTACAGCTTTAGCGGCGTCTCGATGACGCAACTAATGATGCCCTACGTTAACCGTTGGTTGCGTACGGCCAAGAACGTCAACGATCTAATCAACATTTTCTCGATTGTCACGTTGTCAACAGACCTTGCGGCAATGTTGCAATTGCCGGTTGAGTCGCCCAAGAGCTTGCTTAGTCGTGTGCGGGCGTTCACGCAGACTCGCGACAATCGCGGCATGATGGTCATAAACAAGGGCACTGAGGAACTTACAACGCAGAACGTACCCCTAAGCTCGCTCGACAAGTTGCAGGCTCAGGCACAAGAGCACATGGCAACGCCCGCGCGCATGTCGTTGTTGAAGTTCTTCGGAATCACGCCGTCGGGGTTGAACGCAACAGCCGAGCCCGAGGTCAACGCGCAGAACGATTACGTACACTCGATGCAAGAGCATGGGTTCAACGCCAACATGAAAGTTGTGTTGATATTCGTGCAAATGCACCTTTACGGCAAGGTCGAGAAAGACCTCGTTTGGGAATGGCTCAACTTGTACGAGCCTAACGGTAAGGAAAAGGCCGAGATACGCAAGGCCGACGCCGACCGCGACTCGGCATACATCGAGAAGAATGTCATAAGCCCCGACGAGGTGCGCAACCGTCTACGCATGGACCCCGAAAGCGGGTACGACGGCCTCGAAGGAGACGCGCCCGAGCCGCAGGAATGGAACGGCGGCCCCGAGCCCGCGCCGGGCGAGGAAGAAGTTGACACCGACGGCCCGCCGAAGGCGAAACCCAAGGCCAAGAGCGGCGAGTGATATTCGTACATCAAACACGGTTCGGCGCGGCTAAGGGCAATTGCATGCAAGCCGCGTCGGCCTCGTTCCTCGACTTGCCTATCGACCTCGTACCCGACTTCGGCCAACGTGGCGGTTGGGATGCAATGCGCGAGTTCTTCGCGGCGTACGGCTACACGCTCGAACAACGCGAGGTCGGGTTCGTGCCCCGTGGGTATTACTTCGAGGTCGGCGTCAGTACGCAGCTACACGAGCACATAGTCGTCTGTCAAATGGGGCGGCTAGTTCACGACCCGAACCCGCAAGGCCGAGGGCTCATTATGCGGCGTTTCGTGCTTTGGCCTCGACCGGGTTGACGCTTCGGTCAGTTCTAGCGTAGGGTTGAGGTGCGCCCGTGGTACTGGTCGGTTCGGTGATAGGGCGCAGCTAAGTCCTTGTGTGCTTACCGGCTATGGGGCCGGGTAGGGGCAACACTCGCCACGGGCGATTTATGAAGATGACATTTCCGCAACGGAGGGGCAAAGGTGCAAGCCGAAGATACCGCGACAGTTCCAAGACTACCCGAAAAGCCGTTCGCGTACGCGGGGTTGTCGGTGCGAGGGTTCTCGGCCGAAAGGCTGACCCCGCTACCGAATCAAAACATCACGGTTCCCGACGAGGTAGGCGAGACAATCGCTCGAAGAAATCTCGCAAGGCGATTCACCGAAAGCAGAATTGCTATTGCTTTGGTTGGCCTTGGTCTGCGGCCGGCGGCCCTCACCGTAAGGGCTCACGTTCGAGCGATGATTTCTTTCGCAGGACTGGCGCGCGTGGCTGCGAATACGAGCCCGACCGTAGAGTTGTCATCGACCCCGAAACCGGCGCACCATTCTGAGGAAGTTTGGCTCGGCGGCGACAACTACGTTACGACTGACGATTTAGAGGTCGAGTTATGAGCCATAGGCAAGGCAACACGAAGGCGTTTGATAACCGTTGGCGCAAGGCTCGCGAGAAAGCCAAGGCCGCGCGTAAGGCTCGCAAGAAACAACGGGGGTTTTTTAATATCTCAACGGGCGAATGGTACGCGTTCTTGGCGTGCGTAGGCGTTGTAGGGTACGCAATCATTCGCGGGGTTGAGTGGCTGTTAGCTCACGTGTCGTTGCATTGGGCGGTACATGGCTAAGCTCGTCAATCCCGGCAAGCGCAAAGTTATTGCCGCGATTCACGCCAACGCGGGCGTTACCGATTGGTACGCCAAGACGTTGCAAGAGGTGTTGAACGAGGCGTTCGCCGACGCTGTTATGATGCTTACGGCAGTCTTAGGCAAGGGCGAGTTAGTGCCCGCCGGCATAGCGGTTGACCGTTGCGTGTGGTACGTAGAGCCCCGTCTCGTGCATCTTGCGTACGATGAACACGGGCAGGCAACACAATCTCGCATGCAAGAGGGGTTTTGGCTCATCGCGGTAGACGCGCCGCCCACGGTAACGAAGGTCGATAAGGCGCTGAAGAAATGGGGCGACAAATGGCAAAGGAAGTTCGACAAGCTCTCGCGGGAAGTCTCGAAGCGTTTTGCAACGCGTTCTTTCGGGACAACCGACACATCGTTAAAGGCGGCTTTGCGCAACGCCGGCTTTACGGTCTCATTCAAACCCACGAAACGCAGCTTGGAAAGTTACAAGTTAGTCGTAGCCGACAACGTGGGGTTGATTCGGAACCTACAGCAAAGTCTGTACAACAAGATTCAACAAGACACATGGGCAAGCGTAAGGGCCGGCGGCGACATGGCCTCGTTGGCCTCAAAGCTACACAAGTCATACGGGATTGAGGCGAAGCGCGCGGCGCTCATAGCTCGCGACCAGAACAACAAGGCCAAGGCAACACTCGAAGCCGCACGCCGGCAAGAGTTAGGGTTGCGCCGCGCCATATGGCAACATTCGGGCGGCGGAAAGGAACCGCGCCCCGTGCATCTTGCTTGGGGTCGTGAGGGCAAGGTGTTCGACCTCGACAAAGGCTTGTACGACCCCGACGAGGGCCAATGGGTCTTGCCCGGCACCCTCATCAATTGCCGTTGCACCTCACGGGCGGTTATTCCAGGGTTCGACGACGAATAGTTCCCACGGGAACTATCGGACATTGACCATAAGACGGACGCCGCGCTATTCTGTGCGGCATGTCTCAATCCTTTGCCGACGCCATGCAAGCCGCCGCCGACCTCGCGACGGCCCGCGCCCCTCGTTTGGCGAAAGACGCCGACAACCGCATGACGCCGGCCGCCGCCGGATACATGGAACTCGACGGAGCGCAAAAGGCCGGCGACTGCGATAAGGTGAAGGTGCCCAACGGGGTAAGCAAGTTGCTCGGTTGCTGCAACGAGTACAAGCCGCAGACCGGCGCGAAAGACTTCCGTTGCGGGCTATGCACGCACCTCGTAGAGAAACCGGCCGGTCAAGACGCAATGCCCCGGCTCGCCATGGACCGAGCGCCTACGATGCGCTCGAAAGATATCAACGGTTGGCTACACGTCAAAGATTGCAAGATATCGAAGGCGAACGTTTGCCCCTACATCGGCCGCGAGATACCCAACAGCGAGAAACTAGGGCTCGACCCCGAGAAGGTTTATAACCTGTATCGGGATGCCGCCGCGCTCGAAGCCTCGGCCGCGTCATTCGAGCGTGCGCCGCTCATGTTGGAACACCTCGGCGTTACGGCTCAATCTGCGCAGAACCCCAACATCAAGCGCAGAATTATTGGGGCTATTTCCAACGTGCGTTGGGTTGCGCCGTACCTTGTCGCCGACCTCACCGTGTGGGATGGCGAAGGTATCGAGGCTATCGAGTCAACACGTCAACAAGAGCTTTCGCCGGGGTATCACTACCGCCCCGAGATGACTCCCGGCTCGATGCACGGGAACCCCTATGACGGCAGAATGCTTGACATAGTTGCAAACCATCTTTGTATTGTAGATACTGGCCGCACCGGACCCGACGTTATGGTCAACGACAAGGCACCCTCAGCATGAAACTTGCACAGGTTATCGCGCTCGCCGCCGCTGGCGGTTTTCTGGCGGCCGACAAGAAACCCGAAGACTTGACGGCGTTTCTGCTCGCCGAAGACAAGAAGGCGAAGGATAAGGGCGGCGCGTACGACCGCGCCCGAGACGAGGCCGAGGAAGCCGAAGACACCTACGCCGAGGGCATGGATTCTAAGTCAGCCGCGATGGATTCGGCCGAGGAAAAAGAAGACGAGGGCAAGGGCGAAGACAAGGCCGCGAAAGACCGCAAGGCCGCTCGTGACGCCCGTAAGTCGGCTCGTGACGCCCGCAAGGCGGCCCGTGATTCTCGCAAGGCGGCTCGCGACAAGCGCGCGAAAGACGCCAACACCGACCCCGAGCACACCAACGACAACGAACTCGAACAAGCCACGACCGGCACGCCGGCCAAGACTGGCGAGAGCAAGTCGGGTGCGACGATGGACTCGGCCGAAGTTGACCGGCGCATTGCTGCGGCCGTTGCCTCGCGTGACGAGCTTCACCGCGCCTCGCGCGAGGTCGAGTCGATTGTTGGCGTACGCGCGTTCGACAGCGCGGGCGACGCGTATAAGGCGGCGCTCGAACACCTCGGCGTCGATATCAAAGACGTGCCCCCGTCAGCCTACCGCGCGTTGCTGACACTGGCGAAAGACCGAGCCTCGACGGCCGCCCCCGCGCCGTACGCGCTCGACTCGGCGTCAGCCGCTGAGATTGCGGCGAAGATTCCGAACCTCAACCGGCTGTAATTTCCTACCTACAGGAACAAGCGAACATGGGTTTTCAGACAACCATCAACGATTACCAAGCGCCGGGCCAGCCGGGCGACTTCGCCTCGCTCAATCCGTTTTCCTCGGTGTTGGCGGGTAACGGTGCGCTTGTCGCGCCGGCAACCGGCCTCATCGTCGGCAACTTCTTTTGGGTCGGGCCGCAGGGTCAAACCTCGCAATCGTTCGTTGCGGGTTGGCAGATTGCGTTCCTCGGCCGCAACATGCAAGCGCTCATCACTGAGTTTTTGGGTGAAGCAACCCTCGTAGTTCCCGAGGGGTTCATGGTCACGGGATTCAACGGCGGCGACTTTTTCGCGAACTTCCCGGCGGGGGCAACCGACGGCGGGTTTGTGTTCGCTGACCCGAACGACGGCACGCCGGTCTCGAACACGACCAACAGCGCGCCCACGCTCGGCACCGCGACGGCCTCGGCCGGCTTCAGCGGCACCGCGAATGTGACCAACGGCTCGGCCGTGTTGACTGTTGCAACGGTCGTTCACGGAATTATCAACGTCGGCGATACCGTTTCCGACTCGACGACCGGCGCGAACATCCCGGCCGGTACAACGATCCTGAATCAGCTTACCGGCACCGCTGGCGGCGTCGGTACGTACACGATGAGCGCCAACGCGGCGGGTACGGGTGCCGGCGATACCATCGCGGCGCAGTCGTCCCACATGCTTGTTACGGCAGTCGCGGCGGGTGCCCTCAACGTCGGCGACGTGTTCTCGGGTACTGCGGTCTCGGCGGGTACCTCGATCGTTGCTCAGGCGACCCCGTTCTCGGGCGTGGCGAGCACGACCAACGCGAGCGCGAATCTGACCATCACGGCAGTTCCGGCCGGCGTTGACTTGCTGCGCAAGGGCGCAACCATCACGGGGCCGAACATTCCGGCCGGCACGACCATCTCGTCTCAGACCAGCGGTACGCCGGGCGGCGTGGGCGTGTATGTGATGAGCGCCAACGCCACGGCGACGGCGGCGGGTCAGCCCGTCACGACAACCGATACCCTCACGGGAACCGGGTTGTACACCTTCAGCCCGAGCCCGCAGGTTTTCGGTGCGCTCGCGGTCGGCGAAACCATCACGGTTGCCGGCACTGCTCAGGCGACCGGCTTCCGTGTTCGAGGAACCTATCAGGCTCCGCAGGGTGCGCCGGTAGCGCCCAACGGAGTGTGGAAAATCAGCGCGCCGGTCAACGGTTAATCCCGAGGCACACGAGACCCCAACATGAAACGAATCGCAGTAGATACCGCCAAGCTCGAACGCAGCTACGGGATTATCTTCATGGGTCGCGACTCCCGCGCGCCCATGTTCTACGGTAGCCCCGAGCAAATGGCGTTCGACGCGCAGCCCGGCCTCGTCACGACTCAGAACGCCGGCATTCTGTCGTTGTTCACGACCTACGTCGAGCCCGAGGTCATCGAGATTTTGGTGCGCCCGACCAAGGCGGCCGAACTCTACGGCGAGACCAAAAAGGGCACATGGGTCTCGGATACCATCGCGTTTATCCAGGCGGAACGCACGGGCTCGGTGTCGAGCTACGGTGACTTCTCCAACGACGCGATGAGCGACGCAAACATTGATTTCCCGCAACGCCAGTCGTACCACTACCAGACCAACACCCGTTGGGGCGAGCGCGAGATTGCGCGAGCCGCCGAGGCGAAAGTTGACCTCGCGAACTGGAAACAGCGCTCGTCGGCCCTCGCTATCGAGAAGTACCAGAACTACGCCTATCTGTACGGCATCAACGGCTTGCAGAACTACGGCGGCACGAACGACCCGTTCTTGCCCGCGCCGATTGCGCCCACGCTCAATTGGTTTCAGCAGACCGACCCGACCGCGATTTTCGGCGACGTGTTGCGCATTGTGCAGCAAGCGATTGCGCAGGGTAACGGGCTCGTTGACACGAACACCCGGTTCCGCATGGGCATGAGCCCCGGCAATCAGTCGAATTTCAGCAAGACGAACCAGTTCAACTACAACGTCAACGACCAGATTAAGAAGAACTTTCCGAATCTGACCATCGTGACGGTGCCCGAGTTTGCCATCAACGGCGGCGGCGGGGTTGCTGGCGGCACCGAGTTCGTACAGCTTATCGCGGAAATTCCCGAGGGCGGCAAGACCGTCGAGGCCGCTTTCACCGAGAAGATGCGCGCCCATGCAATGGTCGTGAAGTCAAGCTCGTGGGAGCAAAAGAAGTCGGCCGGCACGTGGGGCGTGGTGTTCTACCGCCCGGTGTTGGTCGCCGCGATGTTGGGATAACACGTGCGCGCCTTGGGCGCAGTGTACGAGGGCGCGTTCGCTTCGAGGGTACTTGCTCAAAACCTCGAATCGCTCGCGCCCTTCGCGTTTTCTCTCGCCGGCTCGGGCTCGTGGGTTGCTGCGCGCGGCGGCTTGCTTCAAGGCCGGTTCGGTTTCGGGCAATACTCCACGGGGCTTGTCACTAACGCCGCTCCTACCGACGCGTACGAGCTTGGCGTCGTCATCCCCTTACAGTCTACGAACAACGCCAACGGTGACGTTGTAGGCGGCCCCGCGAAGTTTGGCGGGCCGCTCGCGCGTTGGACGTGGCAGACGTGGGACAAGACTGCGAAGGCGTGGCGGCTGCGGCAAGGGCTCATGACGACGCTAGCCCCGCAAGGCAACTTTTTCCTGAAGTTTGCCGGGGGCGCGAATTACGGCGATACTGTTTACGCCTCGACCGTTGACGGTACTGCCGTTTCGGGCTCGGGGGTTCCGAATACCGTCGCGACCGCGTTTAAAGTCTGCGGGGTCGGCGGGCCGGGAAAGCTCGTTGTTGTGTCATCGGCCGCAAAATTTACATGAGGTGAGATTATGGCAGGAGAAACAGTTTCGATTGGTTGCAGGCTCCCGAACGGTATTCGGTTGGAAGTCGGCGTAAAGGCGAGCCATGTTGGAAACGGCGGCGCACCCTTCGCGATGGTTGTCAAAGGCGACGACTACGAGCAAGTGTTGTTGCGTGGTACGAATCAACATTTGATCGTACGCGACCAGCGTCGCGCCCCCGTGGCCGTATTGCCCAATCAGCGCGAGCGCGAGCCGTACATCAATCACAACATTTCCAAGGCGTTTTGGGATCGTTGGTGTAAGGAAAATGCCAAGTCATGGCACCTCACAAGCGGGCAACTCTTTGTTGTGAAGAACAACCCGAGCGAGATTAAGGCGGCTGCGATTGACGCGGCGGCCAAGTCGAAGCCGCTCTTTCAGGCGTTGGACCCCAAAGAGGTCATGAAGCTCGAAAACGTCGAGATTGCGAAACGCGAAGACGAGGAATAACTCGTGCCCGTCGTACCTTGCCCTTCACCGTGCCCGCCGATAACTCGGGGCGTCGTACAGTTCGACGCTACCGAGTTCAACGCGCTGTACCCTGAGTTTTCGGGGCTCAACCCCACGGTGCAACAGAACTCGTTTAACGACGCGACGTTTCTACTCAACAACTCGTGCGGGTCGGCCGTGTGTGATGCCAACCAACGCATGTCGCTGTTGTATACGCTGACGGCGCATTGTCTGTTGATTGATCGGGGCACGAACGACGGGGCCGGTAACGTCACGCCCGCGCAAGGTATCGTCGGCCGTATTGACAGTGCGGCCGAGGGTACGGTCAACGTAAGCGCGTCGTATAACAACGAAGTTACGATGAGCGAGGCGTATTTCATACAAACGAAGTACGGGGCCAAATTCTGGCAACAGACTGCCCCCTATCGGACCATGGTTTACGTCGGGCCGCCTTCCTTTGGTCCGAACGGCCCCGGATACCCGTTTGACGATAGCGGCTTTTTGCTGGACTAACACCCTATGCCCGACACTGTGAAAGTTGCTTGCGGTCTCCCGAACGGGCTTACGCTCGAAGTCGGATCGCCTACCGTGCTCAAGAGCGGCGAGCTTTCATCGACGTACAAGACCGCGCACCTTGTTGGATTCGTCGAGGCCGGTAAAAAGGCCGTGACCTTCCCGACCAAGGGGAAACAGCGGTTCGGAGTTACCACGGTCGCGACCGACCTTTGGGCGGCGTGGCTTGCTAAAAACAAAACCCTTCGCTACGTTGTCGAGGGGTCGGTGTTTGTCGTACCGTGAAAGCGATTCAGGCAAACGCAACGATTAAGGGCGGCGAGGGGTTGAAAAAATACCTCTTTAACGTCGCCCAACGGCTCGGCACTGGCGGTACGGTACGCGTGGGGTTTCTCGAAGGTGCAATGTACCCGGCAACAGACTCGACGCGGTTCCGCCAAGGTGTGGCGCGTCTTAATGCTGTTGGACCTCGTAAGCCAAGCGCCCGAGCTTTCGTCGGTCCACGTAAGGCGACTGCTACGCCGCCTTTGCCGGTAGCGACCGTCGCGTTCTGGAATAACTTCGGAACGAGCCGAGCCCCGGCCCGCCCGTTCTTTTCCGACATGATTGCCGAGGATTCGCCCACGTGGGGGCGCAAGCTCGCCGCCGTAGCCAAGGCGGCGAAGTACGACACCAAGTTGACTCTTGCGCGTATGGGCGAAGGCATCCAAGGCCGACTCGTTAAGAAAATTGTCGATTGGCCGGCCGACAACGCCCCGTTGACTGTCGCAATTAAGGGGTTCAACAAGGGGCTAATTGACCAAGGCATAATGCAACGTTCGACCGGCTACGAGGTCGTCGGCGCATGACCATAGGAAACCTACACGGCCTTGTACGCGGGGCAATCAACTCGGTGAACCCCGATGTTGCCGGGCAATGGCTCGTATCGACGGGAAACACTGTTGGCCCCTCGGGCAAGTCAACGCCGTCGTACGCGGCGGCCGTACCGGCACGGTTTCAGGTTCAAGCCGTGCGCGGGTCCGACCTCAAAAAGTACGCGTTCCTACAGGCGCAAGGCGTGTACCGCGCCGTGTATGCGTACGCGAACCTCGATGCAATCAACCGCGTCGAGTCGAAGGGCGGCGACCTCTTGACGTTTCCGCAGTACCCCAACGGCCCGGCCCGCACGTGGCTTGTGTCTGCGGTAGATGAGCCTTGGACCTCGGGTAACGGCAACTTGGCATGGTGTCGAGTCATCGTCACGTTGCAGCTTGACCCCAACAACCCCGTGTCGCAAGTATGACCTACGTTGTAACACCGACTCAAGAAGACTTATACACCGTGTTATCGACTTTCCTACAGTCGGTTACGGGGTTGGGTCAACAACTTGTGTTGCAAGGTTTGCCGAACCGTTCGAGTATGCCGGCGGCGTCGCCCGGCTTTGTCACGATGCAGCTTAGCCAAGGCAACCGACTAAATTACAACATTGACACTTGGGACGCTACCGACCCGGCCGCGACCGCGATTACTTCCGAGACCCATTGGAAGGAACGGCTACAAGTCGATTTCTACGGCGCAACGTCAGGCGACTGGTCGAGAATCTTCGCCGGGCTATGGAAGGATGAAACCGCAGTTCTCGCCCTTCAACCCACGTGCGAGCCGCTGTACTGCCATGACCCCTTACTAGCCCCTCTTGACGACAGCGAACAGCAGTACGAACAGCGCTGGACCGTCGAGGCGTTTTTACAATACAATCCTGTCGTGTCCGTTCCCATGCAATTTGCCGACACGCTTAGCGTTACGCTCATCAACGTAGACGAGGCTTACCCTCCATGAATTCTATCCCAATGAGTCAGCTTATCGGCGGCGTGCCGAGCGTGCTATCGGCCGGCGGAAACCCGCTGTCGCCGAACGGCGTATTGCTCACGACCGACACCTCGATTCCGATAGGCGTTGCTCAAGGCTTCCCGACCGCGCTCGCCGTGCAAAACTGGTTCGGCGTCAACTCGCCCGAGGCCGCGCTCGGCAACGTGTATTTCAACGGGTTCATCGGGGCGGATTCGCTACCCGGTACGCTTTGGTTCTACCAGTATAACCAATCGGCCGTGTCTGCCTATCTGCGCGGGGGCTCGTTGGCCTCGACCGCGCTGTCGGTTATTCAGGCGCTCACGGGCACCGTCATCGTTTCGGTAGACGGGCGCACTGTCACCTCGGCGAACATCAACCTCGCGAGCGCTACGAGCTTCACCAACGCGGCAACCCTGATTCAGACCGGGTTACAGACTGCGGGCAACGTATGGTCGGGTACCTTCACGACGACCAACGCCTCGACCGTCGTTACGATCAATACGACCGTCGGGGGTCAACTTCACGTCGGCGATATCATCGTCGGCACCGATATCCCGGTCGGCGCAACGATTACCTCTTTCGGCACCTATACCGTTCTCGCGGGCACGGGTACGGTGAACATTTCAGCCCCGGCGACCGGCGCGGCCGGCCCGACGGCGGGCACGGTTACGGCGCTACCTACGGTTACGTACGACAGCCTACGGGCGGCGTTCGTCATCACGTCGCCCACGACTGGCGCGACGAGTACGCTCGCCTACGCGACCGGCACAATTGCGGCGGGGCTCAAGCTGGATTTAGCAACGGGCGCGGTACTGTCGCAGGGTGCCGCCCCGGCAACCCCGGCCGGCGCAATGAACGGCGTCGTCGCGAGCACACAAAATTGGGTCACGTTCTCGCGGGTGTTCGACCTCACGAGCGACGTTACCGACGACCTCGCGTTTGCTGCGTGGGCTAGCAACTCAAGCCCGGCGGGTCAAGAACGCTTTTTATATGTTCAATGGGACGCATCCTTGGCCGAAACGACCGGCCCGGCTCCGACGAGTTTCGGGGCTCAAGTCGTGGCGGCGGCGTACAACGGCGTGATGCCGAACTTTGACCTTTCGAGCGGGAAGAAAGCAGCGTTCGTTATGGGCGCGATTGCCTCGCTCGATACCAACGCGACCGGCGGGCGTATTACGCTGGCGTACAAGGGGCAAGCCGGGCTCGTTGCTGACGTTACCGACGCCACGGTCGCCGCAAACCTTGCCGGCACTCCGTACGGCTCGGGCGGCAACGGGTACAACTTCTACGGCTCGTTTGCGACCGCGAATCAGGCGTTCAACTTCTTGCAGCCGGGAAGCATGCCGGGGCAATGGAAATGGGTCGATGCGTACGTCAACCAAGTGTTGATGTTTTCCGACTTTCAACTCGCGCTCGCCGAGCTTGAGACGAACGTCAAGTCGATTCCGTACAACACGGCCGGGTACAACTTGGTTCGGTCGGCGTTGGCTGATCCTATCCAAAAGTACCTCAACTTCGGCGCGATTCAGCCGGGTATTCCGTTGTCGGCATCTCAGGCGCAGCAAGTCAACTTGGCCGCCGGCAAGAAAATCGACCAAGTTCTCTCGTCAGTCGGTTGGTACTTGCAGATTCTACCGGCCTCGGCTCAGGTTCGCGGCTTGCGCGGCTCGCCGCCTATGAAGTTCTGGTACACCGACGGCGGCTCGATTCAGTCGTTGTTGCTCGCAACCATCGACGTTCAATAAGGGCACTGACACATGGGCACCATTACAACCGCCAACGCAAGCGTCGTTCTCTCGATTCCCGACGTTTTCACCGTTGACCAAATTCTCTCAGGCTTCGCGGCTGACGACGCGTTTACCGCGCAAGCCTTCAAGATGACCGAGCAACGCATGGGCGTTGACGGTATTCTGTCGGCCGGCTACACGCCGAGCCCGAAGCCGTTCGGTATCACGTTCCAACCCGACTCGCCCTCGATTCTGGTTTTCGACGCGTGGGGGCTCGCGCATATCGCAGCTAAAGAGGCGTTACAAGCCTCGATGGTCATTACAATGCCGAGTTTCGGGAAGGTGTTCAACTTCAACGTCGGTTGGCTCGATGACTTCAAGGCGCTACCCGACGCGAAGAAGGTCGCGGAGCCTCAGACGTACACGATCATTTGGCAGGATATCGTTGCGGTTCCGCTATAAGTTAGTTCCCACGGGAACTAACGCGCACTGACTACACAATGAAAAATCATGCGAAAAACAGAACGATTGACTATCAAGACCGAGGGCCGGGATAAGGGCAAGACCTTTATTCTAACTGAAATGCCTTGCGACCAAGGCGAGCGTTGGGCGCTCCGTGCGCTCTTGGCGCTCACCAACACGGGCGCGTCAATTCCCGAGGAAGCGCTCGGGGCGGGCATGGCCGGGCTTGCCGCCGTAGGAATACAGGCGCTTGGCATGCTCGACGCAACGCAGGTACAACCCCTACTTGATGAGCTTTGGCCGGCGTGCGTGCGTATCGTGCCGCCGAATGAAAAGCTCATGCCGCAAGAAATCTTGCCGGGCATCAACTCTCAAATTGAAGAGGTCAAGACCCGACTCGAAATTTACACGGCGTTGTTCAAACTGCATACGGGTTTTTCGATGCCCGCCGAACTCCCGACTTCGGATACTCGGGAATCGCCGGGCAAAATCGAGGGCGGTTGGATTTCGTCAATGTCCCGCGCATTGTTGGCACTCTGGTCGCGAATCGCCTTGCGACCCTAGTCGAATTGCAAACCGTACTCGGCGTCGAGGATGCGTATAACCTGTTAGAAGTTCTTTCCGTCGAGAATTACAACCGAGCTAAGGCAAATGCCCGCAACAATAATTGACGCCCTTGTCGTAACGCTCGGCCTTGATGCGCGAGGCTTCAAGAACGGCGTACGCAAGACGCAAGACGACTTCAGCGCGGGCACGAAGAAATGGACGCAGGAAAGCAAGAAGAACGTAAACGAGTTCTCCGACGCCCTCGGCTCGGTCGTTCGGCAAGCGGCGTTGTTGGTGTTCGGGTTCGAGGGTATCAAGGGCGCAATTAGCTACTTCGCCGGCCTCAACGTAGCGAACGCGAACCTCGGCCGATTCTCCAAGAACCTCGGCGAATCCGCGCACGAGGTCAACACGTGGGATTCAGCCGTAGAACTTGCGGGCGGCTCGGCGAAAGATGCACAAACCGACCTCATGGCGTTGTCGAACTCTATCACAGCGTTAAAGGCTACGGGCGACGTTTCGCCGCTGTTGCTGTTGTTCCAACGTATGGGTGTTGCGATCTATGACGCCCAAGGGCGTACGCGCAAGCTTACCGACTTGTACAAAGACCTCGGCGACAAACTTCGCCAGTACAACCGCGCCGACGCGTTTAACCTCGCGCGGCAAGCCGGGCTTAGCGAGTCAACGTTCAATCTGATACGTGCCGAGGGTGACGAGCGCGAGCGGCTGTTGCGCCTCGCCGAGCAGAACAACACGGTCACGGATGAGTCAACGCAGAAAGCCGCCGAGTTGCAAGAGGAATGGCGAGGTATCGGGCAGACCGTCAAAGGTGTTGCGCTCGAACTGTTGGGCGACATTACGCCGGCCGTGCAAACGGTGTTCGGTTGGGTTCAAAAGCTTTTTACCGGAATCAAGAACACCGGCTTTTTGCAGGGTGTGTTCACTGCGTTGGGCGGCGCTATTCGGGTTGTAGTAGACCTCGCGCGGCTCGCATGGTCGGGCTTGTCTCAGCTTTTCAATTTATTGGCCGACACCAAACTCGGGAAGATTATCGGGAAGCTTTGGACAATTGCGAAAGGTTACGGCAAAGAGTTCGTTGCGCAAGCCGACCGCATGGCCGACGAACTCGCACCCGAGGAAAAGCCGCCAGTACCGCCAAAAGCTAAGACGACGGCCGATTACCGGGCAAAGATTGCCGAGACCGAAAAGGCGTTAGGTATCCCCACGGGTACGCTAGACAAGCTCGCGCGTACGGAGTCTAACTACGACCCGAACGCAAAGAACGCGCGCACGGGCGCAACGGGTATAGTACAGCTACTTCCGAAGTATTTCCCCAACGCGGGTAAAGACGCGTTCGCGGATATCGACACGGGCGGAAAGTACCTCTTGCAGCTTTATAAACAGTTTGGGTCTTGGGAACTCGCCGCAGCCGCGTACAATACGGGGCCGGCGAATCTGAAGAAGATTTTAGCCGGTACGAAAGCGTTGCCGCGCGAGACCAAGAACTATGTTGGTTCTATCTTCGGGCCGAACAACAACGCGCTTGCGGCGGCTCAGTTTGCCAACGCGCAAGCCGTACCGGGGCAATCGGGCGGCGGGGGTAACACTTCGACGACTACGATTGACATTGACCAAATTAACGTGCATGCCCCCAACGCCAAAGACGCGAACGGTATAGCCGCCGAGCTTCCGGGGGCGTTGAAGCGTAAGGGTATAGTCGCGCAAGCCGACTCGGGTATGAGCTAACATGCCTTCCGTATTCATTCCAAAGCCCCCGTTTCCGAATGTACCGTTCTTGTTGGGCGTGCCTCAACTCGTACGCTCGCTGTTGTTTCAGCCGGCGACGACGGTTGTACTCGGGGCTCAGGCGCAACATGGTCTTTGGGCGTCGGCTCAAGTAGCCCCCTCGTGGGGTATCTTTGACGACAACGGCAACAAGGTCATAACCCCCGACAACGTGTACGCCTTTAGCGACCGTCGGGAGTGGCGCGAGTCTGACTACCCGGTTCAACGCGGCGCGTTCGACACCTTCAACAAGGTTATTATTCCGCCCGAGCAAATGGTGCGGATGACCAAGGGCGGAACCCTTTCGCAACGTACGGCGTTTTTGAAGTCGATTCGGAACATTGAAGGCGACACCAATACGTACGCCATTCTCACGCCCGAGGAAACTTACTTTAGCGTCAACATAACCCGAGTTGAGCTTGTGCGGCGTAGTTCCGAGGGTGCGTACTTCCTCGAAGTTGACGTATTCTTTCGTACTATCGTCGAGCAAAACGCGCAGTATTCAACGACGGCGGCGAACACGGCTAACGCGCAAAACCCGCCGGCCCTCCCGCCCGTCAACCAAGGCAACATACAGCCGCAACCGATTGTGCCGAACAGTGTGCAAACGGTCGTAACCAACGCCGTGGCGAGCGCTCCGCTATGATGCTCATACCCCTAAGCGCGGTCGCGTCTCAAACGCTACAGTTTGTTGCGGGCGGGCAGAACTGCCAAATGTCGGTGTACACAAAAGACGGGTACGACTACAACGACGTAACGTTGAGCACGCCGAAAGAGTACATCGCGATTGATTTCGCGTATAACGGTATTCAAGTAACCAACACTCAGAATTGCTTGAACCGAAAGCGGCTGTTGATTAATCGACAGTATTTCGGCTTCGTTGGCGACTTCATGTTTGTAGATACGCAAGGTACAGACGACCCGCAATATACCGGGCTCGGCTCGCGTTGGGTCTTGGTGTACTTAGAAGCGAGCGACCTACCGTGACGACCTTCACGAAGAAAAACCTACGGTATACGTTCATACTCTCTAACAACGCCGTGTTCGAGGGTACGAACTCGAACACCTTGAAAGTTGACGGGCTACGTTCCTCGGCCATGATACAAGGCTCGGGCTTGCCGGCGTTTCCCGAGGCGCATTTAATCGTGTACGGTTTGAAGCAAGCCGACATGAACGCGCTTACCGCGACTCAGTTTCAGCCCCTTGCCATGCAACGCAATACAGTCATCGTCGAGGCCGACAGCGGGCAAGGGTTCTCGACCGTCTTCTCGGGGCAGATTATCACAAGCGGCCCTAACTATGACGGCATCCCGGCGGCGTCGTTGAATGTGCAAGCTCGCGTGCTCGGGTTCGATTCGTTGAACCCGGCTACCCCTACGAGCTACACGGGGGCGACCAGTGTTGCAAACATCGTGGGAACTATTGCCTCGAAGCTCGGGTACGTACTCGAAAACAACGGGGTAAATGTCAACTTGAGCAATCCGTATTTCGGCGGTACGCTCGTTGACCAGCTACGTGCGGTTGCTTCGCAAGCCGGAATTGACGTGTACACCGAGGGCAATGTCATTGCGATATGTCCCAAGGGTGCGCCTCGTCAACAGCAGTCGTTTACGTTGTCGCCAACATCCGGCCTCGTGGGGTACCCAAAGCTCGACTATCAACGCGGTTACGTCTATGTGAAAGCGTTGTTCAATTCGGCTTTTCGTTTCGGCGGCCCGATTACCGTGCAAGGCTCCGACGTACCGCTCGCTAACGGCAATTGGGTAATCGGTACGCTAGCCCACGCGCTTGACGCCGTAACCCCCGGCGGGCGTTGGTTTACGGATATGTTGCTTTACCCGCCGAACAGTTTGCCCCCGATATCATGAGCGAAGTATTCGGACAACAAGACACCTCGACGACGACAGACGATTATAATACGTTGTCGTTCGTCTTTTGGTTGCTGATGAACAACATTCAAACGGCGACCATTGTCAAGGTCATATCTTGCACAAACGACGGCGGCTTGAGCCCCGTTGGTCGGGTCACGGTGCAGCCGTGCGTAAACCAAATGACAGGAAATCGTCAAGCCGTGGCGCACGGTCAACTTTTCAATTGCCTGTATTCGCGGGTATCGGGCGGCCGTAACGCCGTCATCATGGACCCCGAAGCCGGCGACCTCGGGCTTATGGTGTTCTGTTCTCGCGACTTATCCGGGGTCGTTGCAAACCAAGGGCCGGCGAACCCCGGTTCGTTTCGCAAGTTTGATTGGGCGGATGGCGTCTTTACGATGAACGTGCCGTTAGGTGTTACTCCTAACCAGTACATACGGTTTTCGGATACTGACGGAATCGAGATTGTGTCGCCGGTCAAGTTCAAAGTGTCGGCCCCGATCATTGACTTAGAGGCTACGACCTCACTAACAGCTAACAGCCCGTTGAACGATATCAAAGGCGGCGGCACCAAGATTGACGGCAAGGTGTTCTTGCCGCACGAGCATAGCGGCGTTACTACAGGCGGCGGGAATACCGGGGGCGTTGTTTAATGGATACTCTCTTACTCGACCTCGACACGTGGGATTACGTCGTAGACGCGGCGGGCAATTGGGCGGTTGCTACCGGCCCGTACGCTCTTGCGCAAGACGTAGCGAGCGCGTGCCGACTCATCAAAGGCGAGCTTTGGTACGACACCTCGCAAGGTATCCCGTACTTGAACCTCAACGGGGGTAAAGGCGGCCCGAACAACAACTCGAACGTTCTCGGTCAGACGCCGCCTATTTCGTTGCTTCAGGAGTATTTAGTGCAAGCGGCCTTGACCGTTCCGGGTGTAGTCTCGGCCGTTGCCGTGATACAGTCTTTCAGTGCGGCCACGCGCCAAGTCGTGGGGCAAGTACAGTTCACCGACTCGAACGGTAACACGGGCACCGTAGCGATATGAGCGACACTTCAGTTACGCCGGTCAAGTTCACGCCAACGGGGCTCGTAATCCCGCCGCAGTCTCAGACGCTTGCCGAGGTGCAAGCTGATATGAATGCGGCGTTCGGCGGGAAGCTAAACTTTGGTACGACGGCGCAACCCGGCGGCGCTCCGGGGCAGGTACAGCAAGCGGCGAGTTATACGGCGATCATTGCCGACAATAACAGTGTGTTTGCCGAGTTCGTTGACCAAGTTGACCCCGACAACTCTACCGGATTCATGCAAGACGCCATAGGGCGAATTTACTTCATGAACCGCAAGCCGGGTACGCCGACCTCGGTGCAACTCGTGTGTACCGGCGACCTCGGTACGCCTATCCCGGTCGGGGCGCAAGCTCGCGACACCAGCGGCAACATTTACGTTTGCACGCAAGCCGGCACTATCCCGGCGGGCGGTAGCGTTACGCTTGCGTTTGCGAATATGGTACTCGGCCCGATTCCGTGCCCGGCCAACACTGTAACAGGAATCTATCAGTCTATTCCGGGTTGGGATACCGTCAACAACCCCGGACCCGGCACGCCCGGTACGAATGTCGAATCGGCGGCCGACTTCGAGTTTCGTCGTCAGAATTCAGTCGCGGCCAACGCCCACGGGTCAACCCCCGCGATATACGGGGCCGTGTTCGGCGTGGCGGGTGTTATAGACGCCTTCGCGACCGAGAACGATACCGACAACCCAATCAACGGGCCGCTCGGCGCGAATCAGTCTGTACCCAACAGCACAAACTACTCTGTTGTTGCTCACTCGTTTTACATCGCGGTAATCGGCGGCGCGGCTCAGGATATAGGCGAGGCCATTTGGTCGAAGAAGAACGAAGGCTCGAACATGAACGGCAACACGACTGTTGTCGTGAAGGATACGAGCGGGTACTCGTTTCCTCAGCCGTCGTACAACATCACGTTCAACCGTCCGACGGCGACCTCGTACAACTTCATAATCAACATAAAGAACAGCGCGAACTTACCCTCGACGATTGTCGCCGACGTGCAAGCGGCCGTGACTGCGCAGTTCAACGGAACCAACGGCGGCCAACGAGCGCGTATCGGTTCTCTATTACTTGCCGCGTCGTACTACGGCCCGGTTGCAACGTGCGAAGGGCCGAGCAACCCGGTACAGGTTTTGTCGATTTTCATAGGCTCGACATTCTCGGGTACGGGTTCGGTTGTGACCGGCTCGGAAACGTTGACCATTTCGGCCGTCGGCTCGGGCTCGCTGTCGCCGGGAACCGTCTTGACCGGCACCAGCGTTGCAAGCGGCGCGACCATCGTGCAACAGCTTACAGGCACGCCGGGCGGCGTGGGAACCTATCAAATGAGCGCACAAGCCACGGGCACGGCCGGCCCCGAGGCCATTACTGGCGCGGGCGGCACGGCGCAACAGATAGGTATTGACCAAGCGCCGGTTATCGGAACGATTACAGTCAACTTGGTGTAACGTGTTAGACACCAACGAAACACTTTGCAGCGAGTACGCAAACAGTCCGACACTGTTGCAACTCATTGCAAACATGAATCAGTACCTTGACCCTCGCGTCAACTTAATCAACTTCTATAACTACGTGTGGAATGTTGACACGGCCGTCGGCTTCGGGCTCGACATTTGGGGCCGCATCGTGGGCGTGAATCGCGTCGTACCGATACCCGGAACCTCGGGCTCGTTCGGGTTCATCAATGACGACTTTCCCTACGATTGGCAAAACTTCGGAAGCGCGAACGCTCCCGGTACCGGCGGCCCGTTCTTCGGCGGCCAAGAGGTAACGGGCGGGTTCTCGTTGAATGATGACTCTTTCCGTACGCTGATACTCACTAAGGCGCTTGCGAACATCGTAGCGACGACCGCGCCGGCCATGAATCAGCTAATACGCAATCTATTTCCGGGTCGCGGGCGCGCGTATACGACGGACCTCGGCAAGTCGAACGCCTCGGCGGGCGGCATGCAAATGAGGTACGTTTTCGAGTTCCCCTTGACTACAATCGAGTATGCTATCCTCGCATTTAGCGGCGTACTCCCGCACCCGGCCGGTGTCAAGGTTTCGATTCTGGTAATACCGGCGGGCTCGTTTGGCTTCCAAGAGCAAGGGCCGTTGGTGAATCCGTTCGACTTTGGCACGTTCTATACACCTCCTACGACGGGATAACCCACGATGCCGGGCGCACCTACCCCCGAAACCCTTCTAGCGGCCATAGCCTCGGCTGCGGCGGCCGGCGGCTTGCCGGGCGACCGTACCGACCCCATGCCCGAGACTTCGACCGGCACGAACGCCGCGTCGGTCGAGGGCGGCTTTCCTGCTATCACGATGCAGAACGAGCTAGCGGGCGGTAAGCCCCCGCTCGGCCAAGACATGAACGGGTTCTTGTTCCTCATCTCATCGCACACACTGTACGTTGAATGCGGGCAGACTTACCAGTTCAACGCGACCCTTGCCGCGAAAATCGGCGGGTACCTCACGGGCACCATTCTCGGCATGGCCGACGGCTCGGGGCTTTGGCTTTGCACGACGAACGCGAATACCAACAACCCCGACACGGGCGGCGCGGGTTGGGCACCTATCTCGGCATACGGTACGACGACAGTCAACGGGCTTACCGGCGGCACGGTCACGCTTACGGCGGCGCAAGCCAAGTACGGCGTTATAATACTCAACGGCGTGTTGACGGGTAATCTCGTCATCAACTTGCCGCAGTATTTGAAAGAATGGTTGATTATCAACAACACCTCGGGCGCGTTCTCGACTACGGTCAAGACTGCCGCCGGGGGCTCGGTCGGCGTAGTCGTACCGCAAGGCGGGTTCTCGGCCCCCGTGGGTGTCTACAGCGTAGCCGACGGCAACATTTATCCGACGGTCGCGCCGGTCAATTTGCCTATTGACCAGAATCCGAACCCGTTGACTATCGTACAGCGTACCAACGCGGGTTATGTGTTGGCGACGTACTTCAACCAAAACAGCGCGTACGAGAACCCGACTATAGGCGGCGTCGTTGTTGTCAACAACAGCGATAATAACTATTTCCGAAAAATCGGGTTGACTAACTTCGAGGCGCAACTCTTGTTGCAAGGTCTCGCGGGTCAGCTTGTAAACGGCCAAGTTCCTTTCAGTGTTATATCGCAATGGGCGGCGGCGCTTTTTTCGAGCCCCGCGCTTACAGGTATCCCCACGGTGCCGACTGCGCCGGGCGGCACGAACACGACCCAAGCGGCCTCGACTGCGTTCGTTCAAGCGGCCGTTGGCGGCTCGGCGTCTTTCACTAGCAACGCGCTTTGGGCAGTGTTGCCCGGCGGCCTTGTCGTGCAAGCCGGGGTCGTGGGTTCATCGGGCGGCGTGGGAAGTGTGACGTTCGGTGTTACCTCGGGAACCCGAGCCTTCCCCAACAAGCTTATTGCGCCTATCGTCATTGACGTAGCCGGCGGCCCGGTCCAAACATGGTTAAGTTCCGTTATCGGTACTCAGTCGTTCAACTTCGGTACGTCGAACAGCGGCTCGGCTACGAACTACTTTATCGCCGTAGGGTACTAACACATGACCGGACAAGCGCAACCGCCACGGCTCGTTGAACCTTTTGCGAAGAACGCGACGACGTGTACGCCCTCGGCCCCCGTGCCCGGCGGCCGTACCTTCCCGTTTCCTCAGCCGTCGCAAATTTCGATCCTAAGCGGCGCGGCTTCGCTTGACGACGGGTTCGTTCCCCTCAACATGACCGACCCGGCCTCGGGCGGCGTGCCGCCTTTCGGCGTCGATATGAACGGCATTTTGTTCTATCTGTCGTCATGGTGCGCATACCTCGGGGCGGGTCAGCTTCCGCAGTACGACGCCACGTTGCAAACGTTCATGGGCGGATACGCGCAAGGCGCGGTACTTTCCAAGGCTGCGGCCCCGTGGGAAACATGGACGAGCATTGTTGACGGCAACATGACGAACCCGGATACGGGCGGCGCGGGTTGGGTTTCGTCTCGAACGTTGTACAACTCGTCGGCTCAAACGGCCGGAACTCATGCTGACTTCGTGTTACCCGGCGCGAGCGACTTTATTCTCGACATAGACTGTTCGGCCGGTAACGTCAACATAAACGGCATCATAGCGCAACGCAACGGACAGTCGTTGACGATTCGCAAGAGCGATAGTTCGGCCAATGTGTTAACAATTGCCGTTGGGGTCGGTACGGCCGGGAATCAAGTACAGTATGTTGGCGACGTTGGGCTAGCTCAGCAATACGCCTCGGTTACGATTCTCAAGAATTCAACTCTCAATGCTTGGGTAGTGAAATGAAGACGTTCAAGGGTATTTTGTACGGCGTTGCAATCGCGATTGCGGTCTCGGCCGGCGCGGCGACGGTATACAACTATTTCCCGCCGCCGGGCATGACTTACAGCCCGACGGCCGGGTTCACCGTGGGAACTCCTACGGGCGGCGCACAAGGTGCGGGCACCATTAACGCGCAAGGTGTGTTCGTAAATGGTTCGGCTGTATCAGTCAAGACCATCGCTAACCCCTCGGGAACTGTCGGGTTGACTGCGGTCAACGGTTCGACGGGAAACGTAATGGACGCCGGAAGCGCGCCCCCGCTTTCGCAATCTATAGCGCCAACATGGACGGGCGCACATATTTGGACGGGGGCGGGAACTCCTAACCTCGGCCCCATATTGATTGAAAACAATTCGCCGACCTTTGGGTTGCAGGAAACCGACCAAGGTACCGACGGTAAGAACTGGCGAGTTAGTTCTAACGGCGGGTCGTACCTTGTCCAATTGTTAGACGATGCTACGACGACCGTAAAGAACGCATTAAAGTTTGATCGCTCGGCGGCTGTTCTTACGAATATGACGTTCGGTAACGCAACCGATAATCCTACGTTCCAGTTTTCCGGGTCGGGTTCGGCATCGTTCAATGGCCCTATAAACGCCAACAGTTCAACGGGCGTAGCTCTTACAGTCAACGGCACCTCGGGTAATACGGCGCTTGTTGTCAACCCGCAATCCGCCGCAACGGGTATTGCTATCGTAGCGCCCACGGCTAACACGGCGTCCATTGCTTTACGCGGCAATAATAACGCCGGGTCGGCGGGCGGCGTTGTTTCGCAAGACGGCTCGAACAATGTACATCTTGCAAACCTCGGCGCGGCAGATATTGACCTCGATACCAACGGCTCAAACCGTATAGCTATCAAGAGCACGGGCGGCGTACTCATTGGCTCGCCTACCGGGGGCGACAAGGGTGCAGGCACCATAAACGCGGTCGGTTTGTACGTCGGCGGCGTAGCCGTGGGAACCGGGGGCGGCACGCCGGGCGGGTCAAGCGGGCAGATTCAGTATAACAACGGCGGCGTGTTTGGCGGCGCAGGGTTAGTTTTCACTAGCCCCACGAGCTTTAGCTACAATACTGTGCCGTTTTTCACGGTTAACGGTACGACTAACACTTTCTCGTATGGGGGCTCGGGAGCGGGCGACGCGTTTCCGGTACTAGCTCGGTACAACGCAGGTTCGGGCGGCTCGGATACGATGTTTTACCATTCGCGTGGCGCGTCGGTTGGTACTAACACCATACTGCAAGCCAACGACGAGACAGGTTCAATATCGTTCATGGGAAGCGACGGAACGGGTACACCCGTTCGTAACGCCCGAATCATAGGCTTAGTTGATGGCACGCCGTCGGCGGGTACGAGTTACCCCGGTCGTATTGAGTTCTATACGGTGCCCGTAGGTAGCACGACTATCGCTAAAGCATTGACGATAGACAGTACGCAAACACTTACCGCAACTCAAGGTATCAATGCCGGCGGAAGCATTGGAACCGTCAAGACCAATGCCGGCGGCGGCATTCAAGTTTCTGCGCAAAATAACGATGCAGCTTCTAACAACAGTTTTGCGCAAGTATTATCGGCGAACTCGTCGCATTCGTTTCATCATCTGATTACAGGAACGGCGCAAACTACAGCGTTTATAACTAATGGGTTTGCTGGCGAAGGCGCATACGAATACACCGACGCGGGAGTACCTCTGTGTATAGGTTCGGCCGGCGCTTGCCGCATGAATATCAACACCAGCGGGGCTATAACCGTTAACGCGCCTTCGAGCGGCCCTGCGGTTTCTATAACCGGCGTTGCGGGGTCTACTGCACTTACGTTAGCGGCGGGCGGGGCCGGTCAAGACGTTTTACAAATTCGTAATACGGCCGGAAGTACCGCTTTCGGGCTGTATGTTCAAGCGGGTTCTAGCTCGTCGGATTACAACACCAATTGGACCAACAACAGCGGCGGCACGACGTACATGCGGTTGTACGGCGACGGGGGTTTAACGGTAGGTAACAACCCAACGGGCGGCGACCAAGGGGCGGGAGTCGTCAACGTCTCCAGTGATTTACGCGTCAACAACGTCAGTGCGTGTTTATCAAACGGCGCTAACTGCGGCCCCGCCGGGCGAGTTACGTTGGCCTGGAGTGGTACATGCAACGGTTCGGGTTGTGTTAGCGGTGTTTCAAAAAACGTTTCTAGTGTCGTGCGAAACAGCGCAGGAAACTACACCGTCAACGAATCTAGCAGTATAGGAAGCTCGTCAGTATGTACGGTAAGCACGTTCGGTTCGGTGAACTCCGGGTTGTTCATGCATATGTCGTCTGTGCTTGCTTCTACGGTAAATGTTCTATCGGTTAATAGTTCGGGCACGCAAACCGACGTTTTAGGTTTTTCGATCATATGCATGTCGTAACCGGGCACGCTAACATGAGCACGGAAATAGAGGGTCAAATGGGGTTGGATGAAACAAGCCGCGCTATTGGAAGGCTCGAAGCGGCTCAGGAAGCGACCAAAACAGACGTTGCGACGTTGAAAGAGCGCACCGAACGGATGGACGCAAAGTTAGATAAATTACTCGCGAGGTCTGACAAAGTACGTTGGACCGTAAAACATTGGGTTGCGCTTGTAGCCTCGGGTAGCGTGGGCGGGGGCGGCTTCGCTCACCTCTTACGGAAGCTCATCGAATGACGCGCGACGGTGCAATAGCGTTACAGATACGCCTCGAAGGTGGGTACGCCAACGTGAAAGGCGACCCCGGCGGCCGAACGAAATACGGTATCACTCAAGCGACCTTGACTAACTACCGAGTTAAGAACCCCGAGCTTCCGCCCGATGTAGCGGACCTAACACCCGAGCAAGCGACGGAAATATACCGCACGGTTGATTGGGACGTTATGCACTGCGACGACCTTCCGCCCGCGCTCGCGGCGCTCATGTTGAACTCGGCAGTCAACCAAGGCGAGCCCACGTCGGTTGCCCTCTTGCAAGAGTGCGTGAAGGTGCCCGTTGACTTCCGTATGGGGCCGCAAACACTCGCCGCCGTCAAGGCGTGGCGCTCGCCCTACATGCCCGAACAGTCGCTCGCCGAGGAATTCGCCGCCCACGTGGGCGTCAAGTACGCCTCGTTGTACGCGAAAGAGGGACAATTCGAGCTTGGTTGGCTTCGGCGGCTGTTTCGGGTATACACTCTCGCCGTTTCCTCTTAAATCGCACAGGAGTTCGCACTATGCTTTCATGGCTCAAGTCGGCGTCGTCTTCGTACCTCGCTCACCTTACCGGCTACCTCGTTGCGGGCGCGACCATCGTGTCGGGCATCAACCCGAAGGTTCTACCCCCGCAGTACGCTTTCCTTACCGCCCTTGCTGGCGTCATTGTGAACGCCGGGCATCATGGCTACACCGTTGCGAACGCTTCGCCCGTGGCGAAAGCGGCCCTCGACGCGGCAGTCAAGGCGGCTGTTGACGCGGCCACGGCTGCGGTTAAAGTTGCCCCGGTCTTGGCCGTTCTCATGCTCGTGCCGTTCTTGCACGGTTGCGCCTCGGTAACGGGTTGGTTCAACTCGCCGTCGGCTCAGCCGGTCATCGTCGCCGCTGTCGATGTGGCTGTCGCTACTGCCGAACAGAAAGGCGTAAGCGCGACTCAGATTAATGACATTGCCAAGCAAGCTCTCGTAGCGAATCAGTCTACGAGCGCAACCCTTGCGACCGTGGCGGCCGTCGTCAATCAGCAGCTTGCCAAGCTCAATTTGCCGGCCGGCGACCTCGCCGCCGCGCAGATTCTTGAAGTTGCCCTCGCCGCCGAGATACAGTCGCGTATAGGCACGAACGCCGACCTCGCCGCAGCCCGAGCGGCCGTTGCCGACGTGTTGAACGCAGTTATCGAAGCGACCGGAGGTTAAAGCGTGCGTCGATTCTTACCGGGCTTGCTGGCGGCCCTAATCGCCAGCGTAGCGACGGCGGCCCCGACGTGTGTCGTGGGGTCCAATACTCAGCCGCCAACGGCCGTCGTGTCGTTCGTAGCTCCGACGCTTCAGTCGGACGGTACGCCCTTCCCGGCGGGCACTGTGCTGACGTACAACCTGTACCAAGGCACCGCCAGCGGGGCCGAAATCAAGGTCGCCTCGGGGCTCGGGCCGAACTCGCCTATCACGGTGTCGAGCGGCCTTACGAGCGGCCAAACGGTCTATTGGTACTTGACCGCTGTCGATACCGGGGGCGAGGGGCTACCGAGCAACGAAGCCTGTAAGGTCTTTCCGGCCGCCGTGCCGGGCACCTTCGTCATTACCATCAAGTAATGTTCAAGACCGCTCTTACGCTCCGTGCCGACCCGAGGGCCGACCTTTGGGTCGTCACGGAGCCTCTAATTTGGGACGACCAGAAGTACGGGACTCTTACCCTATGCCCGGTCGGATTCGTTACAGACCTCGCCTCGACCCCGCTACACGTCGATGACAACGGCCCGAGCCGTCGGCCCGCCGCCGGTCACGACGCCGGCTACAAGCTCTTACGGCGTTGGGGGAAAGACTTTTGGGACAACTTCTTGCGCGACGCCATTCTAGCCGAGGGCGGCGGGCGTTTCCGCGCCGAGGTCTACTATCGCGCTGTACTCTGGTTTGGCCGCTCGGCGTGGGAGTCTGACGGCAAACCCGTCTCGGCGGCAGACTTCGACACTATCGCGAACTTCGAGGCGTGGCGGGCTTCTAAATTCGTCGGGGCCAGTCTTGCCCAACCCGGATTTAACTTAAGGTAATTAGTCTTGACTTGGCGAGGCGAGTCGCGAGAGTTCGCCGGTACTAGGTAGGCTAGGAAACCATCCGGCTACTAAGCTGTTGACCCGCCCCGACAAGGCTATCTCAAACTAGACAAAACAGAACTGACCGAACGGGCCGAGGATGAGGCAATACGGCTTCACCGTGCCGGCGCTCCCGCTCCCGCTGATACCCTGCGGAGCCGGGCTACCGCCCCCGCTGATACCCGAGGGCGTCGCGTTCCCGGCGGAACAAACACCCGTAACGCATGCGGCGGCGGCCAAAACAATCAACTTACCTTTCAACATAAATACTCCATTGGTTGCTCGTGCTCGTTGAAAAGGCGGCTTGCAACACGAGCATTGCAAGCCGCCTATGATCCTACCCTATTATGCCGCAGCCTCGACAGGCTCGGCCTTGCCAATCTTCACCTTGACGCGTTCCTCGAACATCACGAGTTCGGCCTTGGCGCGGGTCGCCGCGACGTAGCACAGGTTACGCTCTTGCTGTTTCTGCCACGGCTGACGCGCCCACGAGGCCGGGCACGCTGAGGCGTTGAGCCACCAAACGCGGTCGGCTTCAAGACCCTTCGACTTGTGAATCGTCGCCAGTGTCACGCCCGAGCGCCGGTCGTTAAAGAGGTCGTCGATAACCTGCAAGAGCGCGGGAATGGTGCGCTCGGTTTCGGGCAACCCCTCAATCAAACACATAACCGAATCCGTCTTGTCTTTCACGGCCTCGGCCTTGGCCTCGGAACCCTTCGCGATGTACTTCTGATATTCGCGCTCGGTGAAGGCTTCGAGCTTGGCGACCAACGCGTCGATGCCCTTCGCGTTCATCTTCTTAACCAACGCTTTCAACCCTTCGCCGATATCCTTCCCCATGACTCGGGCCGGGATGCGAGCGCGTAGGAACTGGTACGCCAACGCAATCAACGGGCGCGAGGTGCGACACACCACGAGGTCGGAGCCTACGAAGTCTTCATGTTTCCAAGACTGGTCGAGGTTCTTGACGATGCCCTCGACCGCGCCGGGGGCGGCTTCGATATCCGTGCCCCATTGCTTGGCATACTCAACAATCGAAGTAGCGCAACGGTACGTCACGGTGAGCGGCAGTTCGACCGCGCCGAACTCTTGGGCAATCATGTCCATCGAGTTAGAGTCGGCACCGCGAAAGCCGTAGATAGCCTGTGCGGGGTCGCCCACGGCGATAAGCCGCGAATTCGGCTTCATGATTTTGCGGAGTATGGCGCGCTGAATCGCGTTGGTGTCTTGCGCCTCATCGACAAACACATAGTCGAACTTGGGAAGGCTGATGTTGTCTTTTACCGCGAAGTACAAGAGGTCGTCGAAGTCGAGCAACGCGGAACGGTTCGACCATTCCAAAAGCTGCATTGCGAGTTCGATACCGCGCTCGACCGTGGCAGCCTCGTTGTCGAGTTCGAGGTCGTGGTATTCGACGAGCCCTTGCCACACCTCGGGAATGTTCTGACACAAGCAACCTACGCCCGAGTTGCGCGCAAGGCCGACCAACCGAACGATGAAGTTCCCGTACATTTGTGAGTCGCGCTTGCTCATGTAGTTAAGGGCGGCGCTACGTACGATGCGAAGATTGCGCGCGGCAATTTCGGCGTCAGTCGCGGCCCCGTCGGACGGATATCCTACGGCGAACTTGCCAAGGTTTTCTTCGTTGTTCACCGCGTCAGTAATCAAAAGGCGCAGCTTGTTCGACTCGACGTTATTGCAACCCTTGGCGCGGGTCACGGGCGAGAACGTCAACGAGTGAAACGTGCGGCCGTTTATGCCCCGGCCCTTGAGTTCGTCGGCAATCGACTTGTTGAAGGCTAGGAAGATGTGCGACCCCGTGGGAATTCGCTTGACCATCTCGACGCCCGTCGTAGTCTTGCCCGAGCCGGCTACGGCTTTGACAATGGCGTTACCGCGACCGTTCGCGATGAAGTCGAAACAAGTGTTCTGGTAGGGGGACCATGCGCGCGTCATTGTCGTTGCTCCGTTAACCGTTAGTGGCCGGTCGCTTGACCGTGAGCGCATTATACTGACGCTTCGGTCAGTCGTCGAGACCCCCGTCACACTTTTGCATCTTGCCGGCGGGTATTTGATGCCAGCGACGCCAGAAACACCCGCCGGCCTCGATGCACCGCCAAGGGCCGACGCAACGCACCTCGAAGCCTTTACCGCAGTACATGCCGTCGGTAGCGACCACGGTACAGGGTAGCCCGTTCTTGCGTTCCTCGACAAGCCGGGCGCGGCTGTCAGCGTCGCTAATTGGGGCCGGCGTTGTTACGCCCTCGGGGTTATTCCCATTTTCCATAACGATGCGTCTCGTCTGCGTCGGGGGCTTTGATCGGCCAACGCCGGCCCCAATCGTCTATCATCCATTCGTCGAGAGTGTTTACGATGCGTAGATATTCGGCCTTGTCGCCTTGCCCGTCTTTGACCTCGGTCACAATTTCGTCGTGTGTGTGCATCACGGGCAGGTAGACGCCCGTAAGCTCAAGGCGTACAAGCGAGTTCGCTTGCGGTTGCCGGGCGACGTTGGCTACCGAGTTTTGAGTTAAGACGCCCCCGTAAAGGTCCATGCGGACCCAACCGCCCTTGCCCTTCGTTTGGTTCGAGTTCCAACCAACGTAACTTAGTTCGAGTTCCCACGGTCTCGACCATTCCTTTTTAGCCGGCTCAAGGCGGGGCTCGTGGTACACCAACGGAGCATAGCCGCCGGGCGGTTGGCAGTACAACACGTCGTTATGAACTTGGAACTTCACGCCGAGCGGGCCGGGGCGGTTGGTGAAGCAATGGCCGGGGTTTAGAACGGCCTCGATTGCCGCCCCTTCTAGCCCGTAGCGGCACTGCACCTCGTCGCGCTTGAACTTGTTACGTGTTTGGCCGCCCCATAACTCAACAGTCGCGGGGGTCTTGGCTCGCATTCGCAAGATGAGTTGCTTTAGCTCGGCGTCGGTAACGTTGTCTAGGATGCCGTCTTTATCGAGCTTACGCCAACCCCCTAACCAAGCGCCGAAGCCGTTCGCGAGCGTGGGAACTTTGCCGTATAGTTGCCGGTCGGGATGGTGTTTGCCCGTTTGCTTTTTATATAGCTCGTACTCTATAACGGGTGTGCCGGTTAGCTGCGAAGCTGTTTCTAGGTATATCGAGCCGTTGTTATGGAACACATCGAGAACCCATTTCTCGCCGGCAAGAGCCGCAGTCACGACGGCTTGTATAGCGCTGTAGTCTGACGACATAAGGCGCGTACCGTCGGCGGCAATGATGACCGAGCGTAAGCAATGCGTTATAACTTCCAACGCTTCCATGGGCTCGTTGTCTTTGTCATCCCACGGGGGGCCGTTCTTGAACACGCCCTCGACGTACTCAAGGCTACGGCTCGCGAGCACGGCTAGCGCAAATTCGACTTGCTCGGGCTTGTTGAATTTTCCTTTAACAAGGTTCGCAACTTGTACGTTCTGCCCGTTCCAAAGCTGAGTATGCGCGGCCGCGAAGGCGTATTGATCGCGCAAGCGCTCGTCGGGGCAGACTTGACAGCGCATTGCGTATAGTTTCTTGACACTGCCGAAGCTAAGGGTTCGACGTATTTCCAACACCCGTCGTACGGCGCGGGTGTGATTCTTTTCGAGTTCTTCCTCGACGATATCCTCGTCGAGCCCGTCGAGGTATACGCCTTGTGTTTTCAACCATTCTAGGGTTGGCTTCACCTCGTTGTGAGTCTGTACGGAACCGTTGGTTATCTGCCGCAGTTCTGCCCAATACTTGGCCTCAGCTTGTTGAATTATCGCGATACAATCGTCGATGACTTTCAAGTCGAGGCGCATGCCGCGATGGTTTATACGCTGGTCAACTTTCCAAATTGCAAGCTCGCGGGGCGGTAGGTCGGGTATGCGGGTCGAGGCTTCCGACTCGGCCATGATATCTTGCACGTTGTACGCGTCGAACTTGGCGAAGTCGAGCGGCGCAGTCTCGCGCGTCCAACGCGTAAGGCGATTGTTCTTCGTAGGGTTACGCGGTCGAGTCAACTTGCCGATAAGGTTCGAGCCTTCCTTATCCTTTTGTTGTGTTAGCTTCAGTACGCCGCCCGCGTCTTCTAGCTTACGAGGGTACGCGGCAAGAGCCGCCTTTGCCATGCAACACCGAAGTTGTTCAAGATACAACGGCGGCCAACCGAGCTTAGGAACACAATACAGGTTCCAAACGGTAGCCTCGAAAAACACGTTCCAAGCTTCGACGAGCCCCGTTACATCTTCTTCGACAGTCCATTCGCCGTTGGTAAACTCCCAAATACGATGTTGATAGCGTTTGACCCAATTGAGCAACGGCGCGGGGTTGGGCATACCCGGCCGCCAGATTCGCGCACCCTCACCGTCTTTCAGGTTATAGGCAAGTTGAATGATATCGAATGATGGATGTAGTACATAGTTGTAGGTTCCCACGACGGGCAACCCGCGCTTGGTCTTACCCGCCAGCGGCAACCCCTTCCATTTTTGCGTGCCGTCATCCCATAGAAACCCGGCCTCGCTGAAAGTCTCGAAGTCGGCCTCGGGTAGAATCGTCGCGAACCCGTTCATTACGGGTATTCGTTGCCCGACGGTAACTAACATCTAACCCCCTAGACAAAAAGGCCGGGGCTGTTAACCCCGGCCGAGCTTAGTGCAGTCTCAACACTCCGTCACATCAAACCATGTAGCCGTGCGCCCTCAACGTTGCGTCCGTCCAACCCGCCGCGATGAAAGCGGCGTACGTCTGACCGGCGGCCTTGTCGGTCATCTTCGGGCCGCTCGGGGCCGCTGGCGGCGGGGCCGGCGGCGCGGGCGGGGCGGCTGTTGCTCCGGGGGCCGGCGGCGCTCCCGGCGCACCAACAAACCCCGGCGCGGGCGAGACCGGAACTTGCGGGGGCGCGGCGTTCTGCGCGGGCGGGGGCGGCTGCGGGGCACCGTTCGGCGGGGGCGGCGTGGGCGAGCCCGAGGGCGCGGAAGCCGGTCGAGACCCTACCGGGGTCATACCGGCCGGGGCTGCGCCCGCTGGCGTTGCAAAGGCTTGTTTGAGGTCGGGGCCGCCCATGATTGGGTCGCCGAGCCCTTGCAACGCAACGCCCATGTGATTGAGATACACGCCCGGCGACTTGCCGGTGTTTCCCACGACCGACGCGGCGACGCGCACGTAGTCGCCACACTTCACCGCGCCTTTGTCTAACAGGTACTGCGACCCATCGGCGTTGGTGAACTTGATTGGGAAACCGCTGTTGAAGGTGAAAACCCAATGACCGGGGTACCCTTCCTTATCGCACGGGCGTTGTTTGGCTTTGGCGCTCTTTACGGTCGAGTCACCGTCTTGCACCTTCCAAGAGAAGTCGGAACCGCCCGCCGCTTGCGGATGGTCGGCGAAGCCTTGGGCATGGATGATTTTGCCCTCGGGAGAATCCCACCAACCGGCCTCGCCGGGCTGTTTGGCGATGGCAAGGCCGAAACGGAAAGACAACTTCGGCGTACCGTCGTCGTTGTTGCCGAGCGGGTTGCCGTCGAAGTCTTTCGTACACGGGTCGTACAGACTGTTAGTACCGTTGTCGGCACCAGTCCAAACAATCCGGCCAATACGAGTTGTGAACGGGGTCGCTTTCATGTGCGGTTAGCTCCGAAAAAGTTTACGGGTGCGAACGGTGTCATCAGGTACGAGACGCATTGCGCCTCGGGGTCGGTGAGCGTAATCGTCTATAACAGCGGCGTCAATGCCCTTTTTCACGCACTGAGTCGGTGTTAGGACGGCAAGCGGCTTGCGTAAGTCGAACCCGAATAAGTCGCCGAGTTCGGCTATCTTATTCGCGGGTGCGTCATCTTTCCATTTCCATTTACCCTGCCCGGCTTCCATACCCCAATGCGGTATAGAGTGCCCCATACGAGCGAGGTTCGATGCGTGCTCGTACAGTCCGGTGTACCGCGCTTCGAGGCGTTTGATTGCCTCTTTCAAGATGCGAAGCTCGGACCCTACCGCGTCGTCGGGCATTTCGCGAACCTCAGCCGTTCCCGAGTAGTCAACGACGGTAGCGGTTGAAGTCTGAAGCGTCTTACACACGTGACGCGCTTGGCAGTCGAGGCAATGCCGGCCGGTTATCGTGGGCGGGTTAGGGCCGAGGGCGAGTTCAACGCGAGGTGCGATGACTTCCGCACATATGCGGTAAATCTCGCCAACGGTTGTTTTCCATTCCCTTACCGCTCCGTGTGTGTAGTTCCTCGGTTGCACGATGACCAACATAACCGGGAAGTCGAGCGGCAACCCGAGGAACCGGGCAATACCGGCGGCGTATGCTACAAGTTGATAATGCTCGAACACCTCAACGAATCGGTGCCCGTACTTGTAGTCGATGACCTTCAACAGTTTGAGGAAGGTTTCGAGGATGTAGCGCCAATAATCGGGCGTACCCCAACACTCGGCGTGTACGTCGGGAATGCTGACGGCTTCCTCGTATCGGCCGCCGGCTTGCGCTTCCTCGGCGTAAATCGCGGCCCCGTCAATCATGTCGTCGTCAATCTCGAAGTCGTAGCCGCCGACTTTTACCTTACGACCGAGCGGCCACGCGTCGCGATGTTCGTGCCCTTGCGCATGCTTCAGTGCTACGGTATGCGCGAGTTGCCCTTCGGCTTGTTCCTCCGTTGGTGGCGTTAGCTCGCCTTTGGCCTCGACTTGTTCTTGTAACTGCAAGCTACCCGGACAAGGAACCGTTAGGTGTAGCTTGCTCGGCATCACTCTCGCATGTGACATGCTCGACCTCATCGTGTTCGTAGAAGAACGCCGGCCGGCGACCGTCATACAACAGCCAACCGACCGGCCCGACGAACAGCACAACGCCCGCGTTGTACCATTCGCCTTTCATCACATCAACCCGAGCGCCGCCGCGTCGATATCCTTCTCGACGCCGGGAATGAGGTGTTCAAACCCCTTCAACGCCATCAACGACGGCGACCCGTGGCTCGTGCAGATTTCCGAGACCTTGGCCGGCGTGATTTTGCCCGCTTTGGTGAGGTCGGTAATCTTGTCGATGAGCTTGCGGTAAGGTGTGAGCGCATCGCTTGCGCCCACGCCCCCAACGGCGGGTGCGGGCGGAACGGGCACAGATGACCCAACGCCGTTTGGTGCAGGCACGCCGGGAGCGGGGGCGACAGGCGGGACCGGGGGCACAGGCACGGAATTTGACCCGGTAGGAGTTGAGGCGAGGGGAAGAGACCCCCGGCGGGCGGCTAATTCAGCCGTGACCGACTGAACGAGCGCGGGGTCAACACCCTTTTTCAACTTCCAAGTGTTGTCTTTCTTCTTGCTCTTGCCTTTCTGGTGTATCCGTTCATCCCACGGCAACCCGGCGGCGTCTACCTCGGCAGACACAACACCCGGCGCACCCGCCGCAGTAGTCACACTCGAAGGGGCCGCGCTCGCGCCCGCAGTATTCACACTCGGGGGCGGCGGGGGTACGTTTCCCGTGTTGGTGCCCTCGTCGTCGCTGTCATCGTCGCCGTTGTCTTCGGTCGAGGGCGGCGGGGGTACTGGCGGCGCGGGCGGGG
>Ga0207694_10000235_pt1 | contig 53004 bp, 73 predicted proteins | sample KBSC34metaG_FD_184353 | JGI IMG/M metagenome (GOLD analysis project Ga0207694, IMG submission 184353) | Corn rhizosphere microbial communities from Kellogg Biological Station, Michigan, USA - KBS C3-4 metaG (SPAdes) (version 2) | ecosystem: Host-associated > Plants > Roots > Rhizosphere > Soil... | reverse complement strand
CGACGTTCTCGGGATCGTTCACAGTTACAGGCTCCGACACGCATACGGTCGGTTTCGTCATCGACAATTCCGAGACATCCTACAAGAGCGTGACCGTCAACGTGGTGAACGAAACGCTCGGCGGGGTGGGTGTGGCCGGGCGTTCAGTTGTGGTGGCCGGGCGAACCGGTATAACGGACAGTCTCGGGCAGGTGACGTTCACCGGAATCCCGGTCGGTGTCGGGCGAACGGCCAGCACGACGCCGGCCGGTGGCGAATCGTGCGCGTGGGAGGCGGACACGGGCGACAGCGGTTCCGGCTCACTCGCCACGTTCGACATCACGACCGCCAACGTGGTTGTGATCTTCCACCTTTCGACGCACTGAAAATGGGCCGACGGACGGGGCGAATACGCGATAGCCGATTCACACTCACGGGGGATGATGTCATGTTCGAAACCGCGCTCGACTGGTGGGAAGGGGATGTTGTGTTACCGCTGGCGAAAAAGGCCGGGGTCGGGGTGCCCTACATGGACTTGGCCTTACTGATGGGGGTGATTGCCTTCCTGATGCTGTTCGCCGTCGCCCTCTGGTGGAACATCGGTCGCACTCAAAAGAAGTGTTGCCGGCGGGCGAAGTGAGCGTTTCTTAGGTACAATAGCCCCCGGCCTTACGGGTGGACCCAATGACTCCGAAAGTGGCGGTGAGTGACATTGGGGAAAAGGTGGGCGCCAACGTCTACCACGCCCTGAGTGTGCCCGGATTCCCGTTCTCGTTCGCCGTCGCCTACACGAACGCCGACGGAACGCCCTTCGACCTGTCCGCCTACTCCGCCCTCACCTGCGAAATCTTCACCGGCTACCTGTCTCAGTTCGTCGGCTCCCCGGTGCTGGTGTTCGACCAGACCGCGAACGCCTGGGGGCAGATCACGAAAGACGACGCGAACGGGGTGGCAACTCTGCTGATGACCGCGGGTTCTCTGCCGCCGGGAACCTACTCGTTCCGCTGGTGCAGTTACGTCGGCGGGGACTTGTTCGGCCGGGACTTCTTCGGCCGGTGGATACACAGTGCGTCGAACGACGTTCGTGTCGCCGGCTCGTCAACCCCCGGACCGCCCGGCGCGCCGGTGGCGAACTTCACGGCTTCCCCGCTGTCCGGTCCGGCCCTACTCACGGTGACGTTCACCGACACTTCGACGGGCGCCCCCGACACCTGGCAATGGGAGATCAGTTTCGCGGGCGTCGGCTCGTGGACCGAGTTCAGCACCGAACAGAACCCCGGCTCACTGGACCTGTCGGAAGGGAGCTATGACGTGCGGCTCACGGTGACGAACCCCGGCGGCAGCAACGCGAAGACGCGATCGGCTTACATCACCGTCTCACCGGCGGGGCCGACGCTCTTTTCCGCCGATCAAACGACCTGGAAGGCGGACGCAACCACACCCACGGCGGACCAGACATGAGCCAACAGGTTATCGCGGTCGGCACCGTGGCGAACGACGGGACGGGCGACCCGGCCCGGACCGCGTTCCAGAAGTGCAACTCCAACTTCACCGAGTTGTACGCCTCCGACGCCGCGAAAGCGCCGCTCGCCTCCCCCACGTTCACCGGCACGCCGGCCGCCCCGACCGCGACGGGAGGGACGAACACCACCCAGCTTGCGACGACGGCTTTCGTTCAAGCCGCAATCGCGCTGCTCGTCAACTCTTCGCCCTCGACGCTGGACACGCTGAAAGAGTTGGCCGACGCACTCGGGGATGATCCGAACTTCGCCACGACGGTGACGAACGCGCTTGCGGCTAAAGCGCCGCTCAACTCACCCGCCCTTGTCACACCCGATTTGGGAACGCCGTCCGCCGCGAACCTGTCGAACGCCACGGCCGACGGAACGAACCCGGTCGGCTTCCGCAACGTGCCGGGTAACAGCCAGTCGGCCGCCTACACCTGCGTGTTGAGTGACGCGGGTAAGGCGATCGACCACCCGGCCACCGACGCCAACGCCCGCACGTACACCATTCCGGCCAATTCCTCCGTCGCCTACCCGGTCGGAACTTGCATCACGTTCACCAACATGACCACTCAGCCTGTGACCATCGCCATTACCACGGACACGATGTATCTTGCCGGCGCCGGCACGACCGGGAACCGAACGCTGGCCCAATACGGGGTGGCGACGGCCCGCAAACTGACCGCGACCACTTGGCTTATCAGCGGGGTTAACCTGACGTGAGTTCCGCTCAACAAATGCTTCTGTCCGAAGGCTCAGGGGTCGTTTCGCCCCCTCCCCCGCCGCCGCCTACGGCCCGCTGGACGCTGGATGAGGCGAGTACGGGCAACCGGGCTGATTCGATTGGCAGTGTCACACTCACCTCGAACAACGCCGTCGGGTTCACCGCCGGGCTGATCGGCGCGAACTGCGCCACGTTCAACGGCACGAACCAATCGTTGAGCGCGGGCAACGTGTCCGCCGTTCAGTTGGGCGATACCGACTGGTGTATCACCGGCTGGTTCAAGCCCACTTATCAGGGGGCATCCCGGCAGAGTATCGGCACGGCGGTTCAGAAGGTGTTGTTGGGAAAGGATGCGGCGGGTCAGAGGGATTACGTCCTCGACATGGGGCAAAGTTCGCCGTCTCTGCGTGGCTACATCAACGGCGGTGGCACGGTGATCGTCACCGACCCGACGACGCTGTTCAACCAGAACTGGCACTTCTTCGCGCTCGCCCACGACAGCGTGAACAACCTGTTAAAAATCGCGGTCAACAACTCCGACTGGACCACGTTCGCAACCGGCGGTGTGGCCCCGAACGTGGGCACCGCCGCCGCCCTCTTCGGGGCACGCCAGTACAGCGGGAATGAGGGGTGGTTTCAGGGGAATATTGACGACTTGCGCGTCTACAACGGGCGGATTCCGTCGGCCGCCGAACTGACTGCCCTCTATGGCGGCCCGACCCGCTCGCCGAACAATCCGACCGTTGCCACCCTCACCGGCACCTACGCCAGTCAGCTTTACGATTTTTGCGTGATTGATGACCCGACCGACAACACCAAGCTGCGTATTTACTGTTCGGGGATGGCTTCTCCGGTGGCGACGGGTCAGGAATCCGTTCACCTGTTCACCTGCCCGAAATCCGACCCGTCATCCTGGACGTTCGTGGGGCAAATCCTCACGCCGAGCGTTCCCGAGGGCACAATCCGCCTCGACTCCGTTCAGAACGTCGCCGGCGCGTGGACGATGTTCTATTCGGCCTACCGCTCGGGAACGTCGTCGGACATCAACCGGGCGACTTCGACGGACGGGCTGACGTGGACGAAACAAGCGACTGTACTCACGGCGACCGGGCAGGGGCGGAACGACGGGAACTGTGTCAGTCAGGGGGCGACGATCGTTGAGGGTTCGACGTGGACGATGTTGTATTCCTACCGGGATACCACCATTAACAACATCCTTCCGGGGTTCCGCTGCGCCCAATCGACCGACGGCGGGGCGACGTGGGCGAAGGTGGGCACGGGCGACGTGCTGACAACCTCTCCGATGGTGGGCGAGTTTCACCAATTTCGGAAGGTGAGTTCGACCTACCAACTCTTCTACGAGACCGGATCGCCGTTCCAGATTTGTCTGGCAACGGCCACGGTCGTAACCGGGCCGTACACCGACCATCCGAAAAACCCGATTCTGGTCGGCAGTATGCAGGCCGGCAAGTTCGACCGCTACCATGTGGCGACCCCGTGCGTCGTCACGATCAACGGCGTGGACACGGTGTTTTACTGTGGCGCGTCGGAGTTCTACACGGGAAGCTATGTGAACAACCACTGGTATCCCGGTATCGCGCAGTGGTTGAACGGGCTGGCGATCGGCGACCGCTGAACACCTCTGGGAGAGATTCTGTGAGCCTGTACTACGTGAAGCCTGACGGCAACGACAACGCCGCCGGCACGTCGGACGGAACCGCGTGGGCGACTCTGGCCGCCGCCGCCGAGCGTGTCGATAAGCACGGATCGGACAAGCTGATTGTTCTGCCGGGCGAGTACGCCGGCGCCCACTTCTACGGCGAGCCGAAGAACTGGGTTCAGGGGGTGGGTTCACTCGAAATCGAGTTTGCCCCCGGTGCCCGGATCGTGACGCCGAACGACGCGGGAAGCGGGTTAAAGATCGAAGGGTGGGGCGGGCTGGTGAAGGTGACGGGTGCGGACGTGGACGGGATGCCGCGGGAGTGTATCTTTTTCGCCACGATTCAGCGGGCGGAACTGATCGACTCGAAGGCGATCGGATCGGCCTACATCAACGTCCAACTCTCCGAGGTGATGGAAGGGTTGGTGCAAAACCTCGACTCTAGGTATTGCACCGATCAGCACGGGTTGTATCTGGCGAACGGGACGGAGTTCGTCATCGTGAAGGGCGGGCGGATGGTGGGGAATAACAAGTGCGCGGTTCAACAGAACGTGGACAACCGCCAGCGGCACCCGAAGATGCCGCCACACTCCGGCCGCTCGAACCAAATCGTCGGCGTGTTCTTTTTCATGAACGGCAAGGCGGGCGGCGGGGACATCAACGACGACGGCGGGGACGGAATGAAAATCCTGTCCTGTTACTTCGGCGGCAAGGCGGGCGGTGGGGCGAACCTGACGCACTTCCACAGTGACTACAACTCGCTCACACCGGCCCGGAATACGCTGTTCGCCGGCAACACGGTTCGCGGTGGCGGGTGCTACGGGGTGATTAACTTCGGCGGGACGGATCACTCCATCCGCATTGTCGATAATGACATCGACGTGACCCCGCTCAACGGCCAGAAGCTCACGCCGAAGGTGATCGAGTTCGACGGCGGGCTACCGATAACCGGCTCGGGGTTCGTGTTTGAAGCCAACCACTACAACGGCCAGTTCAGTTCGCCCGGCGGCATCCTCACCCCGAACCAACTGAACGCGGTCGGCATCGCCGTCAGCCTGTCCGGTGCGGTGGGGATTGTGGTGCCCGAACTGACCGAAGACTTTGGCGGCAAGCCCCGGCCGACGCCGCCGACGCTCGGGGCGTTCGAGGACGGGACGGAGGTGCCGACCGACGTGTACGACCCGCCGGCCCCTCCGCCCGTTCCCCCGTCGCCGCCCCCGACGCCGAAAGCGTGGGAGGTGGTGCCCGCGATTCCCGCCGACGCTCCGCCGGCAACGCCGCTCACCGACCTGTCGAAATATGACACGCAAAGCGGCGCCCGTGGTGCCCTCTGCCGGGAGTGGAACAACCGCTCCCCCTTCACGACGCAACCGGCTTTCGTGTCGGTCCAACTCCCACCGAACAGCTATTGGCCGCGGGGCGGGCAGGGTACTCCGAAGGGGAATTTCGGCCCGGAAGATTACTCGATGGACTTCCGGTTCGCGTTCACGCCGAACTTCACCGGCCCGGCGTGCTTCCACTTCCAGGGGGAAGGGGCGGTGTTCGGCCAGTTCGCCGGGCAAACCGTTCTGACGGGTGAGGCGGACAACTCGCCGCCGCCGCGGTTCGGGAACGTGATCGCCAGCGTGGAAGCGGGCAAGTCTTACCCGGTGTGGCTCGGGTTCATCGGGACTCGCACCGACGTGGTGTGTTCGCTCTACTTCTCCGTCGCCCGGCCGGGGGACACGCAGTTCCAACCCGCTGACCTGCTGTCGTGCTTGCCGATGCTCGGCTCTCCGGCTCCCGTCCCACCGTCGCCACCTGTCCCCCCGGTTCCGCCCTCTCCGCCCTCTCCGCCCGTGCCCCCTTCACCCCCGGTGCCGCCGGTCCCCCCGCCGCCGACCGGCAACACGCTCCGCGACCGTAACCCCGACTGGGATGCCATTCTGGAAATCATCCGGGCGACCGCGGGCACGAAATGAAGCTCCTCACCGATATCGACAATCTTGACGACAGGCGGGAAGTTTACCGCCTGTTACATTTCGTCCGCCCGCGGTGGCGGTGGGCGTGGTTGCGGTGGGTGGCACGAATGCCGGTCAAGTTGAAAAACGAAGTGTTCTTCGATGAGCTTGACCGGCGGATGACCCGTGAAGCGGAGAACGGGTGCCCCAAAGCCGAGAAGTACGTGACCAACCACGTTTACCGGCTGGCGTTCATGCTGGCCTCACAGTACGCCCTGGATTGGGGGATAATAGAACGCGGGCTGACCCTCTTGGCCCGTGGCCGAATTCACCCGGCCGATCTTCGGCATCTGGCGGGGTGCGGCAATGATCTTCGCGGAAGACATCAGTTGGCAACAGGCGTTGATCCTGTTCGCGCAAATCATGGTGGGGGCGTTCTCGGCGTGGCTGGCCTACCGCAAGTCGGAGGACGTTCACCAGTTGAGGCTGCGGGCCGATGCGTCGGAGCAAAAGGCGACGGAGGCGGAGCAAAAGGCGACCGTCGCCAAGCAGCGGGCCGACGCCCTCGAAGCGACGATCGCCGACCACAAGAAAAAGGGTGCGAACCGGTACTCGAAAATGCGGCGGGTGGTTCAGCGGATGCGGGAGAGACACCGGGAGGAAATGAGGAAGCAAGAGGACAACTGGAACTGGGATCGGAAGCAGAAACACTACACGAACAACGTCAATATGATTTTGATGGCAAAGTTGCATGACTTGGGCGTCGAAGTCGATTTACCTCCGCCGCCCGTCCGCGAGCCGCCGCCCGATCCCAAACCGAAGGGCTGACATGATCTTCTCAGACGCCGAAGCCGAACGGTGGCTGACGGTGGCGAACACCGCCGGCATTTTCGTGGTGGTCGTGGTCGGGGGGATTATCAAAACCTTTACCGACGCGGACGTCAAAAAGGTGCGGGCGGACGCCGCCGCCGCCGTCGCCAAAGTGACGACGGATTGCGCCGCCCAAGTCGCCAAAGTGCAATCGGACTGCGCCGCGGCGATCGAAAAGGTGAGGACGGACAGCGCGGCCGAACGGGTTCAGATCACGACCGATTATGACAAGCGGATCGCCAAGCTGGAAGCGGAACAGGCTTTGGTGACGAGTAAAAGTACCGCGTCGATCAGTCAGGTGGTGGAACTGCAAGGGGTGATAGTCGAGTTGAAGGCCGAAATCCGGACGCTGAAGCAGGAGATCGCGGACTTGAAAGCCGTCAAGTCGATCGACGCCGGCACGAAGTGAGCGGCGGTTTCGCCTGTCGCCTGCAAGGGGGTGGGGTGTGGACGCACAACACGACGGGGACGCGATCGGTGGCGCCGTGGCCGGCGGGTTCGGCGGTCTGGTCCAGTGGTGCCGCTCGCCCGAGGGGTGGAAGAAGCTCGGCGGGTGGGTCGGAGCGGGGGCAATCTGTGGTTTTCTTGCGAACGCCGCTGTCAGACACTTCCTTCCGGATTTATCTTGGGACTTAAGATGGGGGATAGCCGCCGTCGCCGGTTTGGGTTCGGCCGATCTGGTCGTGTTCCTGCTCAAGCTGATGAACCGCTTGACGAGTGAAGCCGACAGGCGTGTCGATTCGCGGCTCGGCTCACCCACGACCGCGGGAGTGGTAGTGAATGGACAGCCAACTCCCGCCGGCCCCGGCGCAACTGTCGGAGTCCTCACCGCCGCCGTTCTCACCGTGGCGGAAGGTGGAGCGGGTGGCAGCGTGGTCGGTCACGGCGTGGTTCCTGTTCATGAACTGGGGGGCAAGGGAGCGGCAGCAACAGGCGGTGAGTGAGATTCACGAGTTGAAGGAAGAGGTGCGACAACTCAGGGCGGAAAGTGCGAGACGGGGGTACACCCCGCCAACTCCATCACCCCCGGCGCCCGAGAGGTCCGTTCCAAAAAGTCAATCGTCCGACCCGCCGTGACGCCGCGCACCTCTCGGGGCGGGGCGTGAACCGGCTCGGCGAACGTCAGGCGGACGGTCGGGGCGTACAGTTTGGCCGGCTGGCCGGGTCGGTACTCCCACACGCGGGGGTCGGCGGTGGGCACGGGTGGGATGCGGAAGAAGACGAGAACGGGCGTTCCGGCCGGCTGGCGAGAGCGGCACAACTCGGCGGGCGAATAGGTTACAGTGGGGGTCCGCTCGAACGTCGGCGGGCGGTACGGGCCGCAGTTGGCCCAACCGAGTAACAGGAAGGCGGACACCAACAGGAGAAGCACATGACGACGGCAGAGATGGTGCAATTCTTCGGCCTCTCGGTGCCGTGTGTTCCGGGAACCAAGTTCAACTTACAGGCGATTTGCACCGACAACGACTTTTCTTTCGGCGGTGAGATGGTCGAAGAGGCACCACCGCCCCCCGGCGCGAAGGCGCGCGGGTGCGGCGGGTGCCAATCGGACGCAGCGAAGATAGCACTTCTCGAAAAGTTGTGCGGCGAGTACAGCGCCCTCGAACTGACGCAACTCGCCAAAGCCCTGTTCCACTGACCGGAGGCGGCCGTGATCGTCACACTGCTCATCGTGTTCTTGGTCCTGTTCTTGGCGTTCGCTTACCCGTCGTGGCAGGCGCGTTCGACGTGGGGGGCGTATCCGGTCGGCGTGATCGTCCTGGCACTGGTCATTCTGCTCATCATGTATTTACTCGGCGTCCGCTAGCAGACGGGACCACGCCGGCCGTGTACTGTAAACAAGACGCCCGGCACTCCGCCGGGCGTTTCACTCTGGGGTGAGGTTATGTCGGAACACTTGAAGGCGATTCTGACGCACGCCGAAGACAAGGCGGCCGAAGCGGGCAGCACGTTCGAGGTGGGCACCAACCCCATCCTCGAAGCGACGGCGAAAGCCCTCGAAGCCCAAACGCAAATCCGCGGTCTGTTGGAACACGAAGAGACGGAGTTGGAGAAACACCAGCGGTTCACGCAGGCCGCGGCGCCGTTCTTGGGGTGCAAGCCCCCAAAAGACCTCCGGCAGAGGATGCGAGCGGCCCGCCCGCTGACGGCGACGGCGGGACCGGTGGCACCTCTGCCGAGTAAGTTCGACCTGCGCGACTTGGGACTCGTCACCCCGCCGCGGAATCAACTGTCCTGTGGATCGTGTTGGGACTTCTCCGGCGTCAAGTCGGTCGAATCGGCCGCGCTGGGTACGGGCAAGTTCAAGGCGGATGAACTGGACCTGTCGGAGCAAGAGGTTCTGTCGTGCGGCAAGAACGGTGGGTGTGACGGGGACTGGCCGGAAACGGCGTTCGAGTTCGCCAAGACCCGCGGTCTGCCGAGTGAGAAGGAAGTGCCCTACCGGGCGAACAGCGGCTCGGGGCGGTGCTACACCGGGCAACCGCTGGTGAAGATCGACGGCTACGCTTACGTGGCGTCCGCGGACGCCCTCCCGACGGCGGATGAGATCAAGCGTTCTCTGTACGAAAGGCGTGTCGCCCTGTCGGTGGGGGTGGCGGTCGATGCGGCTTGGATGGCCTACCGCTCGGGCATCTTCAACGGCCAAATCCGTGACCCGGACATGATTAACCACGCGGTGAATTACATCGCGTGGGACGATCAGCCGGACGGCTCGACGGTGTTCGTGGTCGAAAACCAGTGGGGGACGGATTGGGGCGAAGGCGGGTACATGCGGACCCGGCACGGCGCCAACCTGATCGGCTACGGGGCGCAATACTGCTGGATCAACGGCAACCCGACGCCCGTGCCCCCAACCCCCCCGACGCCCGTTCCGCCCTCACCCCCGGTTCCGCCGGTTCCTCCGACCCCGCAACCACAGGTGATGAATATCACGCTCAGCGGTTCGTTCCCCACGCTATTCGGCGGACACCAGACCGTAACGCTGACTGGCAAAGGCGTGTTCCAGGTGAGCGGGAACGCGACGGACGGCGACTGTCACGGGTGCAACGACCGAATGCCGCTCGGGTGGAGCTTCGCACAGTGGCGGCAACTGCTCGCCGACGTGTACACCCTCATTCAGTCCGACCCGGCCCAACAGGTGGAAACCGCCGTCCTCACGATCTACGGCGACATTCGGGCGGGTAAGTACGGGGAGGCGGTGGCCGTCGCCCTGTCCAGCATGGCCGCGGTTCAGGCGTTGATTCAGGCGGTTCAGGCGTTGGTTCAGAAGTACCGTAGCACCTCCCACGGGCTACAGGGTTCGTTCTTCGACTGGCTCGGGGCGCATCAGGCGGAACTGATCCAGCTAGCTTTATTCATCTGGCGGGCGACCCACGGCGGGTAATCACGAAAAGATTTTCCCACCCGCAACCCCTGGAATTCCAGGGGTTGCTTCATTTGGTGGGGAGAAAATGTCTTATAGGACTAGACACGCTGTCCGGTTTAAAGTACAGTACGGGGGAAGGGAAGAACAACACACGACACGGGGAACGACGATGAACACCGAAACGACCAAAGCCGCCGAGTACGTGATTACCCGAGTGGTGGCCGGTGAGAAACTTTACTTCGACTGGTGCGGCTCTGGCGAGTGGTCGAACGCGGTTCCGGCGGAAGGGCACACCAGCCGTCACTTAATGTGCAAGCAAGCTATCAAGATGCGGAAAGAGTTCGGCACCGTCACTGTTGAGACGCTGAACAAGTGACCCCCTGATGATGGCCGGTGGCGACCGGCCGAAACCCCCTCGGGGGTCGGGGACGCAATTCCGCTCCTCACGAACAACACGGGGAAAATGTCGTGAACAACATCGAAAGCGCTCTGAACGCCGCTAACGCCCAACTCGCCGCCGAAGCCCGCCGCGACGTGATCGCGGTAGACGAACAAATCGTCATCACGGGTGACAAGGCCGAGTTCGGCGGTGCCTCAACCCTGACGATCGCCCGGACTAACCACCAGATCACGGCCGCCGACCGGCTCGGCATGTACCAAACCCCCGGCTGGCACGGACTCGGGGAAGTCATTCCCGACTGGCTGAACGGCCGTCAGGCGGTGGAGCGGTTCATCGGGTGGAGCGTGGTTCCCCAACCCGTGTACACGACGTGGGGCGAAGGGGAGAAGGAACGCAAGATTCGGCTTCCCATGTGCGCCAACGTGCGGAGCGACACGGGCGAAGTTCTCGGGGTGGTGAGCGACCAATACAAGTTGGTCCAAAACGCCGACGTGGGCGAGTTCGCGGACGCCTTGCTCGAAGAGGCGAAGTTGGAAGGGGTGGGCGTGCGGATGGAGACGTGCGGTTCGCTCTTGGGCGGGCGGAAAGTGTTCCTCACCATGCGGCCGGACCGTGACATCCGCGTCGGCAAGGGCGGTGACGATGTGACGATTCCGCTCCTCACGATCATCAACGGTCACGACGGTTCGCTGGCGATGTCCGCCGCCTGGACGTTCGTCCGGGTCGTGTGCAACAACACGTTCACGTCGGCCCTGGGCAGCGTGACGACGGCGGTTGAGCAAGGGAAGGGGTTCCGCATCCGGCACAGTGGCAAGGTGACGGACTACTTGCAACAGGCGAAGGCCGCACTCGGGATCGCCGTGAAGGGGCTGGAAAAGTATCAGCAGATCGCAACGGCGATGGCTGACAAGAAGATGGGCGGGGCGGAAATCCGGGCGTTCTTCGAGGACGCCTACGCCGACATGTTCGGCCGCCCGGAAGAGACGCCGACGACGGACGCGGAGAAGGCCGCCGCCCAAAAGCGGGATGTGGTGGTGAACGAGTGGACTCGGTTGATGGGTGACGAGTGCCAGTTGATCCCCGGTATGGCGGGAAGCTTGTGGGCCGCGTTCAATTGTATCACGCAGTGGCAGGACCACACCCGAGCCGCCCGCACGGTGAAGACCGACGGCCGCCGCGATCACCTCAAGCTTCTCGGGGCGGGTGCGAACGACAAGCGTAAAGCGTTCCGGGCGGCCCTGACCGAACTGTCGGCGTGATTGCGGCCCCTCTTCCTTCCCCGGTGCCCGCGGCCGGGGAGCGGAGAGCGGCCGAATCCCGGACCGCCACACAAGAGGCGAAGACATGAAACGGGCGAGCAAAGAACAGGCGTCGAAGGCTTACGCCGCGCTGGACGATCTGACCAAGAACGTGCCCGGACTGACCAACGCAACCGGGTTGACAATGGGCAACCAACAACTCCTCGACACGGTGTTTAACTTCATCGCCGCCGCACAGAAAGCCCTCCCGTCACAAAAAGCGATCGACGCCGACGCCGAGCGGAAACGTGGAAAGAAGAGGGCGAAAGTTGCGAAATAGTGTCTTACTCGACTAGACACGCCGTTCGGTTTAGCGTACAGTCTCCACACGCCCACTGAACACCAACGGAGTGCCGACGATGAAGTTCGACTACGCCGCCGACGTGACGCCCGGCCCGATCGTGACCCGCATCACGGAAGCCGTGAAGGACTCGCAAGCCCGGACGGAGCGTGTCATCCGCTACTACCAGCGGGGCATTTATGCGTCGGTGGCCGAAGCCCTGGCATCGCCCTACCTGCACACCGACAGTGAGCGGGAAACGGTCCGGCTGGCGATCGCCGAGTGACGCGAACGCGGGGCGGTCACTTCGGCCGCCCCTTCCCTGTAGCCTTTCGGAGAACTGCCCATGCGTTATATCGTCACCATCCGAAAGCGGGATCAGCCGATCGTCTATTACCTGTCGCGGAACGGGTTCCGGTGCTACACCCCGGCGGCCGTTGCCGTCTTCAAATCCGAAGGTGAGGCGTGCGAACAGCGCGACTACTTCGCCTCACTGATGCGAGAGTTCGAGTTGGAAGTTGAACGGTTGCCGGCAAACGTCCGCAACCTGTCGAAAGCCCTGTTGTCTTCCCAACCCATTCGGAGTTAACGCCCATGCCTTGCGAGTTCTGCCCCGACAACGGCGACGAATCGAAGTGCGTGTTCTGGGCCGATCACGAAGCGGAGAAGCGGGAACAGGCTCGGCGGGAAACCGATTCTGAATCCCTCGACCCCATCGACGCTTACGAGTATCCCCACCGTCGGCTAGTCGCGTGGTGGACCGTGACCGTGTGCGGGGTGCTGATCGTGCTGACCGTATTGCTCGCCGCGCTCACCAACTGGCTGAACCCGGCCCACTGAAACGACCCCGACCCGCGGCCGGGGTGAACGCCGCGGAACACTGAACACCCGAGAGGATCGACCGTGAACCCGTTCGCATGGATTACCAGGAAGGTGCTGGACGCCGGCCGGGAAGGTTTCCGCCAACTGTTCGCCGAGTTCAACCCGGAGAAGCCGCCCGCCACGTTCGAGGAGTTCCGCGCCGCGATCGGCGCCGCCACCCCGACGCCGGCACTGCCGGCCGCCGAGAAGACGCCCGAGCCGACCGAAGAACCCGAAGCCCCGTCCACCAAGAAACGGAGTTCGAGCCGATGACGACCAAGAGGAAAGGGAAGCCCGCCCTGGCCATTCAGGGCGGGCCGACGTGGGGGGCGATCCTCCCGACCGAACAGCCGACGTTCCGCCGCAAGATCGCAACCGAATTCCGGTTCTGCGTGGTGTGCGAGCGGCCGACGGGTGTGAAGGTGTCCGCCGACGGGAAGACGTATTGCAAGCGGCACCGGCACTGTGCGGCGGTGCTGACGCCCGGACCGTCGAACGGGCAGAAGCCGAAGAAACGGGAGTACACCGGCCGGTATGCCGGAGCGGTGCCGGTTCTCCGCAAGGGGCACGTATGGCGCCTGTGCGTGCGGTGCGACGGCAAGTTACAGAAGAAGATTGCCGACGCCGACAACGGCCCGTTCCTCTGCTTCCGGTGTAAGCGGTCGGTGACACAAAGTCTCGCCAGCCGCCGGGACGTGTACTACGTGCCCGACGCCAACCAAACCGACCCGCGGAAGGCCGCCCGCGTGGACGCGCTCGCTGAGTTGTATTCGACCGTGGACGCGAACGGATTCCACAAGGTTCCAGGGAAGGCCGGACCGCCGCCGACCGCGGCCGATCTGCCGTTCGAGGACTCGCACCATGACCCGCATTCGGTCCGCGCTGATGACGAAGATTTCGGAAATGGAGATGACACAGACTGAGTTCGCCCGCTCGCTGAACGTCAGCCGGGCGCAACTGTTGGGCGTGGCGTCGGGGAAGCTACTCCCGTCCCTGACGCTCGCCCTCCGTCTCGCCCGACGGCTCGGGCGGCCGGTCGAACACTTTTGGGAGTTATCCGAGGTGGGAATCCGTGCCCGCAACAGTCACAGTGGACGACGGTAAACCGGTCAGGACCGACACCGCCTTTGACGCGGTGGTGTACCTCCTCCGGTGTCACTGCACGGCCGAACAGATTCAGGCGATCCGCCTGAACGTCGGCCGGGACATCCTGAACCACTTGGAGATCGTCAGCTATGAGTACGACGACGCCGGCCACACGACAGAACGGCGCACCGAGCCGCCGGCAGCAACCGCCCGCCGACACCGGGCAAATGGAAAGGCTCACGGCGGTGTTCACTCTGGATGAGGTGAAGTTCAAGCCGCAGAGCGTGAAGGGCAACCGGGCGCTCGCCGTGGCCTACATCGACAGCCGGACCATTCAGGAACGCCTGGACGACGTTCTCGGTCCCGAGGGGTGGGAAGACGCCTACGAAGTGTGTGAGGGCGGTTCGGTCAAGTGCCGGTTGCGGTTGAAGCTCAACGGCCAGTGGGTGAGCAAGGAAGACGTGGGTTCGCCGAGCGAGCAATCGGACGCGGGCGACCGGCTGAAAGCCGCCTTCTCGGACGCGCTCAAGCGGGCCGCGGTCAAGTTCGGCATCGGCCGTTACCTGTACCGTCTGCCGCTGGTGTGGTGTGATTACGACATCGCCCGGAAGCAGTTCACCAATCGGCCGCAACTGCCGGACTGGGCCAAGCCGAAGCCGGGCACGACGGTCGTGCAGAACGCCGGGAAGACTCGGACCGACGCCCCGAGCGGGGGACAGAAGCCGAAGAACGACAAGCCGAAGAACGGGACCGAGCTACTCGTGCGGTTGCAGAAGTACGAAGACGAACTGATTAAGTCGGGGGTGTGCAAGATAGACGAGTTGGTGAACTACATCGCCGAGCAGTGCAAGGCCGCGAAGCTCCCTCATCAGATTGCCGAGTTGAACTCGGCGGGGATCGACTTCGCCATTGGAAAGGCGAAGGAGTTCGTTGAACAGCGGGCCGCGAAGAAGGCCGATCCGCCGGCACTTCACAACGGCCAGCCGAACGGAACGAGTGTCACCATTCGGGCCGGGCTACTCAACTCGCTCCGGGAGTGGGGCGAGATGTGGTCCAACCTGTTCAACGAACCGCTGGACGCCGTGATTCGCCGCCAGTGCCGCGGGGCGACGTTCGCCGACCTGGAAGCCCGACCTGATCGCTACCCGGACAGTCAGATTGCCGACCTGACTAAGTTCCTGGAAGAGTGCATCGGGCAGGGGGTTCCGGACTGACACAAAAAAACCGCCCGGCGGAAGGATCACGCCGAGCGGCTACCGCCTTACTGGTGTTGGGGTGAGGACGGTAGGTAGATGATACCCCAACACTTTCTCTCGACAACACCTAACCCGAGTGAGCGTATGGACATCGACCGAGACGCCGACGGTATCGCCCATATTGTCGCCCTCTCGGGCGGCAAGGATTCTACCTGTTTGTCACTTGCACTGAGAGAGAGAGAGCCGCGACCGTACACCTACGTTTACACGCCGACCGGGGACGAATTGCCCGAAATGGTGGCTCACATCGGCCGCATTGAAAAGATGCTCCGCCGGCCGGTTATTCGGCTGATGAACGGCACACTCGCCAGTCAGATCGAAGCTAACCGGATGCTGCCGAACTTCCGCGCCCGCTGGTGTACTCGCCTGTTGAAGCTCAAGCCGTTCGGCCAGTTCATGACCGAACACGCCCCGTGTGTGGCCTACGTGGGGATACGGGACGATGAAGACGACCGGGAGGGAACCCGTCCGGGTGGCGATTCCGCCGCCGTCGGTCTGGACGTGAAACAGGACTTCCCTTTCCAGAGGTGGGGGTGGGGGCTGGATGAGGTTTGGGCGTACCTGAACGACCTGGGAATCGGCATTCCCGACCGCACCGACTGTGCCCGGTGCCCCTACCAAAAGCTCGGGGAGTGGTACAACCTCTGGCTCCATCATCCGGACATCTACGCCGACGCCGAAGCCGATGAGAAGCGATGGGGCCACACGTTCCGTTCTGATAAGCGGGACACTTGGCCAGCCGGTCTGGAAGGGTTGCGGTTGCGGTTCGAGCGGGGCGACAAGCCGGAACGATCGCTCAAGATGATGGAAAGCCGTGAAGGGATGTGCCGAGCCTGTAGCCTGTAGTTCCGCGCACCTATTGCGCAAAAGGGAAAGTTCCGCGCAATAGGTGCGCGGAAGGATTTCGACCTAGACGGGGATGGGACGGGCGCAGTACAACAGGTGCGGGGAAAAGAGAACCCCGCGGACGCCAATCCGCGGGGTTCAATGCGAAAGCTGCAATCACCAGCGTTTCGCCGGGGAAACTCATCATAGGGTTTCCCCCGGCATCACGTCTAGATCGCACCTCTTCGCTTCTCGAAATCTTCCCCGACAACCTGAAAGCCTCTGGCGCCGTAGGCACACCCCGAGAGGGGTACGGTGCGGGCAAAGCTTGAATTCGCAGGCGAAGCGCCTCATCTGGTGCGTACCCTTGCTCCCGCCGTGCAATAGGGAGGAAAGCGAATCAACCGCCCGGCCGGGAGGGGAAGTTCCCCCGGTGGGGTTGGTCGGCGGTCTAACGGACCGTTCAGCGTGTTCGGTGGTACGGACGGCGGGCGCCACTTAAAAGAACGCTGCGAGCGAAGGGTTTATCCCGGTGGACTCGGCAACAACGCACCGGGCGGGCGCCGGCTCCCTCCAGGGTTCACGGGTTCCCGGACCTGTTTTCGGACGGGTTCGGTGCGCGCTCTCCGCTCTGGGTTTCGGGTTCTCGCATCGGAGGGAAACGTAATGGGGCGAAAGAATAAGCGGGCCGAGTACCGCAAGGGTGCGACGTGGTTGGACGTGCTGAACGGCGTTCCGGTGCTGGAAGGCGAGACGGCGAAGAGGCGTGTTCCCGGCCGCTGTCGGTCGTGTCGGGCGGTGGGGATGATGCGGCCGGGTGGCGGGTTCCAGACGTGCAAGAAGTGCGGCGGAGAGTTGCGAGCGATCCCGATGTGAACGGCTTTCCAAATCCGGATTTTCATCCGGTGCCGTTTTACAAACACTGAACACCCCAACGGAGGGCGACGATGAAGTCCAAAAGTCATGAGAAGAGGTGCGACTGTCTCGGGTGCAAAATCGGCGTCCTGGCCGACCGACTGACGAAAGAGAAGGCGCGGTTCGACGCTCCCGGCCTGACGCTCATCATCACGGCGGACCAGTGGGCGGGGATTAACGCCCTCCGCCTGCGTGACGAGAAGAACGCCAAAGACGCACAGTCGCAGGCCGCACAAACGGTGCTGGCGAACATGACCGGTGGGAATCCGCCCGAGGACCGCTCACAACACATCCTCGACACGCTCAAAGGGATCGTGGCGGACACGGCGAAGTTGGCCGCCGAGTGCGAGCGGACGTTGCGGGAGAATGCGGCGGAAGCCGAGCGACGGAGGAAGCGGTATTACGACATGAAACGGGATGGGGAATTTGTCATCGCCCGGATTAACCGCATGAACGAAGACGTTCACCTGATGACGCAGGAACAGAAAGACACCTTCGACCACTGGAACCGCTCGATCCCCAAAGCGGTCGGCAAGCTGACGGAAATGGGCGTGTGGGAAGAGGCGGTGTTGGATTGGGTGGAGCGGGAGTTTCGCGGCTTGTCGGACGCCATGAAAGCGATCGGCTACTGATCCCTCACCCTCTGGGAGTGTCGTCCGTGAACGACCTGGAAAAGTGGTTCGCCCACCTGATTGACGACCGGCCGGGAAACTTCGCCTCTCGGATCGTGGAAGCTTTACAGGGTGAGGGGATCGCGTTCCCCCTCGAACTGGCCGTAGACGTAGGACCGGAACCGTGCCGGGTGATACTTGCTTACAACCCGAGCAACCGCCGGTTCGTCGTCAGTCGGCATCCGGGCGGCCCGGTGGTAGACTTCCGCGGGCACCCGGCTACGTGGTCGCGGCTGGAAACGTTCCGCAACGCCGTCGAACTGGATAAAGCCTTTCGCGGGTGTAATCCCCGGTTCGATGCGGACCTGTCATGACGCCGCACGCCGCCGTCTTCGGGGCGAAGCTCGGGGCGAAATACGGCCCGGCTGCGCTCGCCCTGTTGTACGTCGTCGCCGCCGCGGGCGGGGAGTGGACCGGACCGGACGCCGAACTCGCCGCGCTGATGGGCTGTTCGCTCCGGCAGATGCAAAAGGTGCGGAGTGCCCTTGTTGCCGCCGCCGGTTTAGCGTACAGTGTGACCAGTCGCGGCGGCCCTCGAACTTATCGGGTGCCGTCCGCGGCGAACGGGGTGGCGGGTGCGGCGAGTGTCACGGGTTCGGTGGGGATCAACCCCGACGCCGCCAGCCCGCCGCCTTCCTCAATGGTGTTGGGGGCGGTGGGGGATGAGTTGGAAGCGACTCAACCCCCCACCGTGCCAGTCGCGAAGAAGAGGAAGCCGCTCCCGTCCGATCCGCTCTTTGATGCGATTGTCGATTTCGCCTACGGCGGGGTGCGGCCGAAAGAGGGCGGGCGGATTGCGAAGCTGGCGAACGAAATGCTGTCGGCCGGGCTGACGGCGGATCGGTTCAGACGGGAACTGCCGGCGGTGGTGGTGAAGTACGCCGCGTGGCGGCAGACGTTGGACCTGGGAACGATTACCGCCTGTTGGCGGTGGATACTCTCCCCGCCGGCCGTTGTGGGGAAGGCGGTCCGCCCGAGTGAGGCGGAACTGGCCGCCGAAGCGATGCAGAACGGCAACCCCTGGAACCGGAGTGCGAACGGATGAACGCGACCGAACGGAAGGAACTGGCTCACGACGAAACCGCCAAGCGGCTCGGGTCGGTGGCGACCGCCAACGCGGGCGTGTCGGTGTGTGTGATTGACGGGTACGAAGTGCCGGAAGGGTGGGAACTGTTGCTCCCCGGACCGAAGCGGGTGATCCGAGCATACCGCCAATACCTCGACAGCGGTTCACGGTTGATCGAACCGTGGAAGATCGAAGAGGGAAACGACACCGTGTTGGCGTTCGAGGTGAAGCCGCTCGGCGAGTTGGTGTTCAGGAACGCCACCGGTAAGGACAACGACGGCTGTTCGATCGGTCTGGCCTGGGTGGAAACGACCGGCCCCATCCTCATCAAGCGGAAAGGATGATGCGGAAGCCCCCGGCGGAAATCCGAACCTCCGAGGTGGTGTTGGACGGCCGGTTCCAACACTCCCTCTCGCTCGTTCGGACTCCGCCGCTGTTGCGGTTCGTCATCACGGGCGACGACTGGAAAACGCTCGATGCGTTAGACCAGTTGGAAGACCAGCCGAAGCCGGGCGAGCGGGTGATTGTGGCGGAGCGGAAAGAGGTGAACCCGGTTCACTTCAAGTTCTCGGGGAAGGACAAGCACAAGAGCGGGTGGTACAAGTGGGTGAAGTACGTGAGCCTTGAAGACCAGCCGCCCGAAGACGTGGTTCGTGATACCGCCAAGTGGCAAGAGTGGGCACAACAGAGATGGGCGAACCGTGACAAATCAAGTTAGCCACAAGACGCCGCCGGAACCGAAAAACCCTCTCAGCCAAGAGGAAGCGGAGGCGATGGCTTACCGGTTGATGGTTCGCCACCTGCCGGCCGGCTGGATCGAAATACCCGACCGGGCGAACCCTGGGAACATGAAGCTTTCACCGAAAGCGTTCGAGTTAAGGCGTGAAATTGCTTCTCTCTTGTGGCAGGCTTACCAGCGTGGCCGGGAACTGACTCTTGAAGACTATCGGGCGGGGAAACGATGACACCAGCGACCCGCCAGCCTGACGCGCTCGCCAAAGCGAAATCGGATGCCGCACTGACGCAGGCGAACGACGCCTTGAAGCTGCTCGGCTCGGCGGTGGGGTCGAAGCTGTACGAAGAGGTGGCGGGCGTGTGGCGGGTGCGGTTCGCCCTGTGGTTCCATCGCGGGGATTGCCGGGTTGAGGACGTGAAGGCCGCCTGTGAAGCCCTGTCCGCCCCGGCCGGACTCGCACGGATCAAGTTCGCTAGCGACCTGAACGCCGAGTTGTCCGCCGCGATCGACGCCGCCCGCGTGAGGCGGGAGCGGCGGGAGGAGATGGAACGACAGCGGGCACGGGACGCCCAACCTTACGACCCCGCACAGCGGGCGTTCGTGTTGAAGACGCTCGCCGGCATGGGCCGGCAGATCGGAAAAGGCCGAACCCCCAACCCCCGGAGTGCCCGACGTGGCAACCAAGCCGAAAAGCCCGCCGCCCGCCAAACCGAAGAAGCCGGCGCCGGCCAAGACGCCGCCGAAGAAGCCCACGCCCAAAGTCACGCCCACGAAGGCTAAGCCGGCCGCCAAAGCCAAGCCGCCGAAGAAGCCGAAGCCGGTGGACTACTCCGCCCCCGAGGTGGTGAAGGAACAGAAGGCGAACGCCTTCGCCCTCATTGCCGCCAAGCGGCGGGAGGTGGCGGAGTTGAAGGCGGCAGCGCTGGCGGACAAACAGACCGCCAAGAACAGCAAGAGCAAATGGGAGATCGCCCGCGACGAACTCGAATCGCTGATCGGCGAAGAGGAGAAGTACATCGGGCACAAACCGAAGGCGGTTCAGTTGACGATCGAAGACCTGCCGGAGATGAAGGCCGCCGCCGTGGAAGCCGCCAAGAGTCAGACCGCGACCGAGTTCAAACCGGACGCCCCACACGCCGACCTGTGGCGTCAGTTCCCGATTTCCCGCTGGAACCTGTACGGGGCGACCGAAGGCGACATTAAGAAGCTCGCCGAAGGGAAGATTAAGGGCAAGCCGGGCAAGTCATACCCGATCAAGACCGTGGGCGACCTGTCGGACTTCTGTCAGCCGTGGGAGGGCGACCCGAGCCGAAACTACGGGTTCGCCGATATCGTCGGACTCGGGGAGGCGGGCGCGGCCCGGATCAGTGACGCCCAAATCCGCTTCTTCAATGAGTGGAACACGAAGGGACTCGCCCAAGAGTACGCCCGCGAACAGGGGGTGAGTATTGAATCCGCCAAGCCCGCCGACGGAGTTGGAAGTGCAGATGTTGGTAGCGCGGGGGGTGCCGGAAGCGGTGGCAAGGCAGGCGACGGTGAAGGCAAGAACAAACCTCGAAGCCCTGGAAAGGGCGGCAAGCCAGCCAAGAAGCGGGAACGGAAGCCGATCAAACACACCCCCACCACAACCCCGAAGATCAACCCCCGCGGGGACGACGCCGCCGAGCCGTTCGCCGACCAGCCGGCAACCGTCCCGTTCCAGGGGAAAGGCGAAGAAGCCGCCGAAGACGTGGATACCGCCGGAGTTCCTTCCGCAGCCGTGTAGTGAAGCGGTGCTGTTGCGTGAGGTGGTGAACCTGGCGCGGGTGTACGGCTGGCTTCACTACCACACGCTCTACTCACTCGGTTCCGAGGAAGGGTTTCCCGATCTGGTGTTGGTCCGCGGGAACCGGATGCTGTTTGTCGAGTTGAAGCGGTCGCAGAAGGAGAGGTTGCGGCCCGCTCAGAAGGTGTGGCACGAAGCCATCAACCGGGCGAACCGTGTGTGTCTCGTTTGGACGCCCGAACTGTGGGACGAAATCCGCAAACTGATGAGGTGACGACGTGGCCGGTTACGCTTCCTCAACGTCGGTGGGCATCGACCGCACGAAGGCGGAGATTGAAGCCACGTTGAAGAGGTACGGGGCGGGTAAGTTCTCGTCCGGGTGGGATGAGGAAGCCGGCACGGTGTTCGTGAACTTCTTCTGTCAAGAGCGGTTCATCCGGTTCACCGTGCCCATGCCGAAAGCGGATGAAAAGCGGTTCACCCACGGCGGCCGGTACGGACACCGCCGCACGCCGGCACAACAGGCCGAAGCCTACGAACAGGAGTTGCGGGCGGTGTGGCGTCGGCTGTTGCTCGTCATCCGCGCCAAGCTGGAATCGGTCGAATCGAAGATCGAGACGTTCGAGGAAAGCTTTCTGGCACAGATCGTCATTCCGAACGGCGAGACGATGGGCACTTGGGCGAAGCAAAACCTCGACAGCGTTTACAAGCTCGGCGAGATGCCGACAATGAACGCCCTTCCGCCGCACACCGGGGGTTGAGCGTGACCGACAAGGAAGCCGACCTGTACCGCTGGCTTGAAACGCGAACGCTGTTCGGCGAGACGTTCGACATTGCCCCCGACGACGACCGCGGGCAGTTCGCCAAGCTCCGCGGGTGGGTCGTGCGGAACCGCGGCGGACGGTATGCTATCACTCCCGTCGGTTGGGAGTGGTTCGCCGTTCGATCGTTGCAGATCATCGCCCGGTGCATCGCCGGCAAACACGACATGCGGGAGAAAACGCCGTACTGCGTCGGCAAACACTGTCAGTGGTGCGGGGTGCCCGACGCCGCCGACTGTAAGGCGTGCTTGGAGTTCTTCCTGAACGGGACTGTCGAGGGCGGATGGGAGAATCCCGTCACGCCGACCTCCGACGCCCCGATTCGGTCCCCCATCCACCACGGGTACGAACGGCCGTGAAGCCCTGCCCGAACTTGGACTGTGACCGGTGGTACGCGGGCAAATCCCGGTACGGCTGTCGGCGGTGTCAGAAGTCTCCCCGCTGGCTCCGCTCGCTCGGGTTGTGCCCGCGGTGCCGCCGCCCCTGGACCGGCCCCACGCTCCGGTGTGAAAATTGCACGAAAAAGAACGTGGGCGAAGTTTCTCGCCTGCGCCGCGAACGAAAGAATAAGGGGGTGTGTCTCGACTGCACCCGACCGGCCCTCAAAGGGCAGTGCCGGTGCCGGGTTCACAAGCTGGCCGACGCCCGCCGGCAACGGGAGAGGTTGACACAATGAGCATCAAGACCGCGTGGGAGTTGAAGGCGGGCGACGTGATTCAGATCGGCGAAGCGTGGGAACCGCTCGGCTCGGTCCAGCGGATGCGGTGGTCTGGCGAGTTCGAGGGGCGACGGTATCAAGACGCCCCGATGGTGAAGGCGGTTTTCGCCCGAGCGCCGACGGCGTTCGTGCTGTCGCCGGGCGACCGGCTCTACCGGGTGCGAACCCGAGAGAAGGGGTACAAGACATGAGGTGTATTTCGCTCTGGCAACCCTACGCATCGCTGATGGTTCACGGGTTGAAGCGGATCGAAACACGGTCCGCCTACTTCGCCAAGATGTTCAGCACACCCGGCCCGCTACTCATCCATGCCGCGAAGAAATGGAACCGGGAACTGTACGACATCTGCACTGCCGGCCCGTTCCGTGACGCCCTCGAACAGATGGGCCACAAGCTGCCCGTCCGCCAGCCGAACGACGCCAGCCCGCGACCGGACGGGATGCCGTTCGGCTGTCTGGTGGGCATGGTGGACGTGCGAGCCGTCCTCAGCACGGACCGGGTGAAGTGGCACCCGGATTCCAAGCGATACTTTGCCTTCGACCAGTTCGCCGGCCAACTGGTCATCAGCGAAGCGGAGAAGGCGTTCGGGGATTACGCCGACGGGCGAATAGCGATCGTGACCGATAACCCCGTCGTCTTCCCCAAGCCGGTCCCGCTCACCGGCCGGCAAGCCCTGTTCGTCGTCGCGGATCACGTCTACCGGGATCAACTGGCCGCAGCCGCCGCCCGTCATCCGACCGCGACCGCCTAGACGCCGTGAACAGAATAACGTACAGTGACGGTGTGACCCCGAACCCTCCGAGGTGAGCCGATGGCCGCGAAGCCGATCCCCCCGACCGCCACCGACAACCCGCTGTCTCGCTGTCACCCGCGTCGGGATAACGTGATCGTCCGCCGGGCGGAGAACGCCAAACAGACATCGGGCGGAATCCTTCTGCCCGATAACGCCTTTCAAAAGCAACAGGTGGGCAACGTCATCGCGTTCGGTCCCGAGGTGGAAGGGTTGAAGCAAGGGGATCAGGTGGTGTTCTCCGCCTACGCCGGCGCCGAAGTGCAGCAAGCCCGCAACGCCGCCGAATTCGTCATCCTCCGCGATGAGGACATCTTGGCCGTCATCCCCGAGCAACAATGAACACCGCCCCCCTTTGGATTGAACTGCGAACGCTGATAGCCGAGCGGATGACGGCGCAAGGGCTGTCGCTCGGCATGATGTCCGAGCGGACCGGCCTACCCCGCTCCACGATTCAGGGGGCGGTGAGGGGTGAGGCGGATGTGCAGTGGAACACGGCGGTGAAGCTGATAGCCGCCGTCGGGCTGTCGCTCGCCGCCGTCGCCAAAAACGGGCGGAAGGGGAAGCGATGAAAGCCGCCGACCTCAAATCCCCGTTCGGTCCGTACACAAAGGTTCAACCCGTCTGGGAAGTGAAATTCCCCGTGAAGACGCTCCGCGACATGCCGGCCTACAAATTCTGGCGCTCGCCGGACGTGGTTCAGTTCGTGAAGCGGATCGCCGAGAACCCCGACGACGACTTGCCCCGACTGGTGTTCTGCGACTGGCTCGAAGACACGGCGGGCGGTGAACTGGACCAGTTGCACTCCCAATACATCCGCGAATCAATCGCCGACGCAGACCCGAAGTCGTATCCGCGGGTGTTCGACCGACCAGTTCCCGGACCGCTGAAAGAGCGGGTGTACGCCGGGTACAACTCCGCCGAGTTGGTCAACGGCTCCGCCTTGCTCGGACCGCCGCATTTCGTCGCCCATGTGGACCGCGGGTTCCTGTCGCGCGTAGAGTTCATCACGAACGATATCAACCTGCGAAACATGACAGACCACTTGACCCCCCGTGTAGGGTTCATCCGCTATGCGATGTTCGGCGGCCCGCTTAAATCGGCCCTCTATCACTACACAGACACGCCGATTGCGATGTTCCATCCGTACTGGCTCGAACTGGATGACCCGGACCCGCTCGAACTGAACACGTTCCGCGGGGTGCGTCAGGTGAACGAAAGTGGCGTCGTCGTTCGGGCGGAATACTTGGGATTCACTCATTACTTCCGCCGCGACGACCTTCTCCCCATCGGCGACGGGGTGAAGGCGGGCGAACACGTCATCCGCGAAACGATCCAGGTTCATTGGCAAGGCGTTTTCTCTCAACTCGGGTGGCCCGTCGCCGTCCGCCTGTCCGCTAAACTGGTGGAGTACATCGCCGAGCGCACCCGCCAACTGAACCCGCTGTGACGACATGCCACGACGCCGGAAGAAGAAGCCGACCCCCGCCGGCCCGAAAATCGACAAACGCCGCTCGAAGGTGACGGAAGCCGAAATCGTGGCGGAACTGGCCCGCAACGGCGGGAAGATCGTGGCAGCCGCCCGCACGCTAAACATTCGCGCCGCACGGGTTACGTCGGTCAGCATCAAACACGGCCACTTGGCCGAACTAAAGAAAAGGGAAAGCACCTACGCCGCGGTGGAACAAGCCGTCCTCTCCCTGGCCGCCGTCATGGAAACGATGAGGAGAGGCGACGGGGAAGACGCAAAGGCGATGTCCATCGCCCTGGCGGTGAGCGTGGACAAGCTGTTGCTGATCGACGGCAAGCCGAACATGATTCACAGCACCCACGCCACCAGCCAGACGCACACCGTCACGCAGGCGGAATCGGTGGTGACACAGAAGACGATCGACTTGGCGGACATCTTGGGCGCTCTCGGCCGGGAAGGGGTGGAAAAGCTCCTAGACCTCAAAGACAAGGCGAACGGGGTTGAGCCGCCGGACGAACTGAGCGACCTCGACAATCCCGAGGTGTACGACGACGCCACCTACCAGCCGCCGCCCCAACCGGAGTTGAACGGATGAGCCAGCCAGCGAAGCGGACCGTTCCGGGGAAGACGGACAAGCTCCCGCCGTCACCGAAGACGCTCACCCACTTCCTTCCCCGCCCGTTCTGGCCGGCATTCGCAACGCTGGACTCGGAACTGGTGGCCGAACTGATGAGCGAACCGGACCCACACCGAACGACCGTCACCCCCGGATGGGGAAAGCTCCGCCGCCGCAAGAGGTAGCCCGATGAGCCGCCCGCACAAAATCAGCATGTGTCCACATTGCGGCTACCTGTACTCGCCGGACCGCAACAGCACCGTTCCGGCTCACGTCCAACTCACGCCCATCGACCCGCAACACCTGTTCGCCGACCGCAAGACGTTCGAGCCGCCGCCGTCCGTGTGCCCCGGCTCATTCGACACGCCACGGAACCCGTGGCACGACACGCGGAAGTTACTCAACGGCGCCAGCCCGCCAGAGCGGATCGCCGTCGAACAGTTCCAGCAACGACAGGGGAAAAAGTGATGCCGCCAGAAGACGACCCACGCGACGACATCAGCGAAGCCGAATACCTCGAAGGGTTGGCCGCCGCTCAAGCCGCCGGACCGAAGTTTTACGACCCGGTAAACCAGTGGGTGTGTGACGTGTGCGGGGCGACGATCCCGGCCGGACACGTCCACGAACACCTAATCCCAGGACCGCAGTTTCAACCCCCCCGTACCTTTTGGATCGACACCAGCCCATGACCCCGACAACCGCACTGGCCGTTCTTCGCGCCACCGTCGCCCAAAGCGAAGCCCTCGAACAGTTGGCGGGCGAAATCCTGGCAACGCTCCGCCTGAACCTTGACCGCGGGACTCTCCGAGATGATCCGAAGGCTTCGCCGACGCTCTCGGAAGTGGTCACCCGGTGGGAGCGGAGGTTGAACCTGATCCGTGGCCCGCAACCGACAAAAGAGTTCACAGCCGAAGTGCAGGGTACACCACCGAATCCGCCCGTTTGCACCGACCCGCTCGGCGATGTGCGGGACGCCCATGTGTGGAACGATATGACCAACGGGTGTGTCAACTGTGGCCTCAAGAAGGCGAACTACTTCAAGCGGTGAACACGATGGCTCGCAAGCCGATCGGCGAAAAGCTGGACGGGTTGAAGGTGCTGTGTCACTGCTGTTGTATCGTCAACGCTTCGACGCCCGCCCTCATCCTGGAAAGCGCCCGGAAGTATGTCGCGGACAAGTGGGGGTTCATCGTCACCCCGAGCGGACACGACCTGTGCCGGTTTTGCGCCCGTGACGGCGAACACCTCAACCCGCCCTACAGCGTTCCGCCGCCGATCCCGCCGACGCCGAAGGCGTATGCGATCCCCGACAGTGCGTTCCCCATGCCCAAGATCAAACGCAACCCGCGTCCGAACAAGACGCCCAAACCCAAACGGAGTAAGTGAAATGGAAACGCTTTCCATCCGCATCGACGCCGACGCCTTCGATAAGGCGATTCGCACTCAGCCGGACGGTATCCCCGTTCTCCCGGACGGTGCCGACCTGCACTGTTTCGTGAAGCCTAACGCGACGGTGGGCGGCAAGGCCGGTGTTGTGCTGACGTTCACCGTGCAACTGCCGGACGGCACGTTCGCCCGTGCCCAAACGGTGACGACGGCCGCCAACTTGGAACTCGCCGGCTCTGTTCTCAAAGGCTGGCGGGAAGGTGGTCACATCTGACGGCAGCGTAAAGGGTTATTCCTTCCGCGCAATAGGTGCGCAGAACTCCCCGCTCTCACAAATCTGCGCACCTATTGCGCGGAAGGAATAAGGCCCGATGAGTGCGACACTTACGACCGACGAAACGCTTGCATCCCTGACGATGGATGTCATCGCCAACCCGAAGGATGATTTACCCCGTCTGGTGATGGCCGACAGGCTTGACGAGTTGGGGCAGACCGAGCGGGCGGAGTTTATCCGGGTTGGCGTTCAGATCGCCAAATGGGGTTGCGATTTCAAACAGACCGCGGAGCAACCCGGTTGGAAACACAACTGCGGGACAGACGAGAAAGGTTATTGGCTCTGTCAGCCTTTGCGTTTTCGGGAAAGAGAACTCCTCGAAGCTCACGAAGTGGATTTCCTGGCGGGTGCCCCGCTGTTCTCGGTCGGATGGCAAGCGAACTCGACTTGGGTTCCCGAAGCTGATTGGACTTGGGAGCGTGGGTTCGTGTCGCGGGTGGAACTGCCGCTCCGCTGGTGGGTCGGCGGTGAGTGCCAGCACTGCGTAAGGATCATCCCCGGTCTTCCCACCCAACGCCCGGCCAATCTCAACCCGTGCGACGTGTGCGGCGGGACCGGCATTATCCCCCGTATCGGTCCCGAGGTGGTGAAGGCTCATCCGGTCGAATACGTCCGGCTCACGGACCGGGAACCGTACTGGAACGGTCGTGGGTATTGCTGGTATCACGCCGACCGCCTTCGACCGAGTGACGACGTTCCCGAATGTGCCACCTTGCCGCCTGACCTGTGGCCTTTGTTGGTTCACACGCACGGAATCAAAACGGCCGTCGCGGACCGCTATTTCGGTTGGGACGGGACAGATGCGGCCCATAATGCCCTTTCCGCCGCCGCCCTGGAACACGCCCGTTCGGTGAAGTGATGAGTTACGCCGTTGCCGAAGAGAAGCGGAAGCCGGCCGCAAGCTCGCTCCGTCAGGTGTGCCAACTCAGCCTTCGCCGGTTCATGGTGGAAGGGTGGCGGGAGGTGGAGGGACAGGGCTACCGGCACAATTGGCACGTTGACGCGATGGCCGAACACTTGGAAGCCGTCACCCGCGGGCAGATCAAACGGCTACTCATCATCGTTCCCCCGCAGACCACGAAATCAATTCTCTCCGGAACCTTCTGGCCCGCGTGGGAGTGGACGTTCAACCCGTGGGTACGCTGGCTGTACACCTCGAACAACGCGGAGCTTGCCGAGGAAGAATCCTTGCGGTGCCGCCGGCTTGTCACGTCGGATTGGTATCGGCAAACCTTCGGCATCCCCTGGCACCTCGAAGACGACAAGAACACGCAGGCGTACTACCAGAACACCTATGGCGGTTCCCGGCGAGCGCTCGGCTTCTCCGCCATGTTCACCGGGAAGAAGGGTCACAGGCTCGTCATTGACGACCCGAACGACGCCGAGAAGGTTTACAGTGAAGCCGAACGCCGACGGGTGAACCGCAAGTTCGACAACGCCATTTCCGACCGACTCATCGACCTCATCAACGATCCCATCGTCATCATCGGCCAGCGGGTTCACGTCAACGACCTCATCGGGCATGTGGACAGTCAGGGCGGGTGGTACAAGCTGCACATCCGAGAGGAGTACGTTCCCGACGTGATCGGCCGACCGGCGGTGAACAAGTTCCCCGTACCGTTCCACTTCAAGGGGAAGAAGTACCGGGCCGATCCGCGGACCAAACCCGGCCAAATGCTCCGCCCGAAGGGTTTCGGCAAACAGCAAATCTTCCAACGCCGCCGCTCGAACCTGCAAGGGTATCTGGCGAAGCATCAGGGCGACCCGCGGAGCATGGAAGGGAAGCAGTTCAAAGCCAGTTGGTTCAAGCCGTGGCGGTTCGACTCGGACCGGCATCACATCATCCTGGAAGACGCCAACGGCACCTACCGCGTGCTGCCCTACGGCGGGTTCAACGTGCGGGAGAGGTTCGGCATCGTGGACCCGGCAAGCTCCAAGAAAACGGAGGCCGACTTTTGGGTGTGTTCGACGTTCCTGATTACCCAACGGAATGATTTCGTCTGGCTCGGGTGTAAGCGTGACAAGTTCAGCATTCCGGATCAGCCGAAGCAACTCCTAGACGAGTATATCCGCCAGAAAATGCAGTGGGCGGGCGTTGAAGAGGTTATGGCGAATAACTTCTTGGGTCAGGCCGCACGCCGAGAGCGGATGGTGATTCGCCACCTGGACCCCAAAGGACTCGACAAGCTCGCCCGAGCCGTGCCCGCAATCGTGCTGGCGGAATCCGGCCGGGTGTGGCTCCCCGACCCGTTAGCCGCCAAGCTGACGAACTTCCCGCTATTGGACGTGCTGGATGAGTTGACGGCGTTCACCGGTGATGAGGAACAGGACTTACACGACGACATTGTTGACACGCTCTCGTATGGCGTGGATCACTTCAACCTGACGGACTCGGGCGGCAGTGGCGGACCTGTGCCGGGGTTCATCCCCGCACCGGGTGCGACCGATTGGCAGTTGCCGCAAGGGGCGTTCGGCCAGCCGACCCAACAGCCGGGCGGGGTGCCGACGATCATTCCGCCGCAGACTGGTCAGGCGTGGCGGAGAGGGAGGTAATTCAAATGTCAGAAGTGGAAAAGAAGGCCGCCGAAGTGTGGTTGATATGGAACGGTGGTAGCGGATTTTGGCCCGGTCCGAAGGGTGGCGGCAAATGGGTTCCCAGAGACGGGCCAATTTGTTTTTTCACAGACCGCGAAGGCGCCGAACTGGTGGCGTGGGCAATCAACGGTATCGCGGCTCCCGCAGGTGAGTTCCCGCTACCGCCCTTGAACACGCCGCCGGTTTAACGTACAGTGTAGGCACGCCGATTCACGGCGTAGGGAGTGCAGCAATGGGAGAAGAAAGTCTCGTTGTGGTATGGGACGGCAATCGGCAGTTCGCAAAGGAAAGTTATGGGGGCGGAAGTGGAGAGTTGTGGACGGATCAAGTTCAAGAAGCGTTGAAATTCGGCAGCATCGAACAGGCCGAACGTATGGCTGATGAGTTGGGCGGTCATGTTATTTCAGAGGTGGTGGCTTCGCGTATCGTGTGGCTTCTGACCGAACCGCCCGAAGTGGACAAGGCGAAACTCGCCGTAACCGCCGTCCGCCGGGAAGAAGTGGTGAAGCCGAACGAAGGCGGCCCGGCGTTCCCGCGACCGACTTCCGACACACCCGGTCAGGTGGGCATGTCGCTCCGTGACTACTTCGCCGGGCAAGCGTTGGTCGGGTTGCTGGCGTTCAGCCCGTCCAACTCCGACGGGTCGTCTCAAATGGGGTTCAAAGCTGCCTCCGAAGAGGCTTACGCTTACGCCGATGCGATGCTCAAAGCCCGCAAACCCCAACAGGGTTGACCCATGCCGCTCGCATACCACGTCATCACGATCGACGGCGTACTACCGCCGACCAAGACGCTACCCCGGCCCGGCCAACGCCTGTTCTGGGTGAAGGCGCCGGGCGTGGTGCTGTTCGACGCCAAAGGGCAAGCCGTCAAAACGTGCATGTTCGACGCCGAGATTCTTCAAGAGAAGGGGCGGAAGACGGACCACGAAGGCTACCACGTCGAACAACTCAAACCGCTCGACATCCGCAACCTTCCGCGGGACCGGTTCGGCCGACCCGCCCTGTGCGGCTACCTGTTCGAGTGCTTCACCAGCGAGCCGACCGCCGAGCGGCCCGGCATCTACCGGGTGGCCTGTGGAGCTGACGGGCGGGCGTACTGGTGTGAATGTCTCGGGGCAAAGGGGTGGCACCAAGACAGCCAGTGCAAACACCGTGATCTGACAACAGCACTCGCCGAGCGTGCCCCCGTGCCGCGCCCGGCCCTACCGGAGAACGCCAGTGAGCGATAAGCCGATCGAAGACGTGTTGGAAGACGCCCGCAAACAGGGTGAATCGGCCCAACCGGGCGACCGCAACCCGTTCCTGTGGAACTCGGGCGAGTGGAAGGCGTGGGAAGCCGGATTCGCCAGCCGGCCGAAGGAAGCTCCGCCGCCCGTCGAATCGCCCGAAGAGATCGCCGAAGCCGCTGCACAAGGTGCGTTCTACGCGACCCGCGGGAGCGGGTTCACGAACCCGTTTGCGATCGGATCGGCGAAGCGGCGGGCGTGGCAGGCTGCACACGACATGACGCCGAAAGGTGTGCCGCAGATGAGCGGACCGAAGGGGCGGAGTGAGGACGAACACATCCGCGACATGCAAGCCGCGGGGAAGGTTCCAGTTCTGGACTTGCCGAAGGGTTATGAGGCGGAAATGCCTTCCACGGAAACCGGTGCGATCACGACACAGTTGACCGACGCCCAACGGGAGAACATCAAGCGATACGTCGGCAACGGGTTGGAATTCAAACCGGAGGTAGCAAAGAACTTCATTCCGTTCCAGGTGATTCCCGAGAGTAAGCCGGTGGCTCTCACCGTCCCCGACGGTCAACCCGTTTACCGCGTCTCGCCTAACGATCCCTATACCCAACTGCTCAACGACGCCAAAGAGAAGGGCCGGCAAGCTCGCTCGGACGGTGCCCCGCTCGGTTCCAGCCCGTATGCCGAACCGTCGCTCAACCTGAAAGGCCCGGCCGAAGCGTGGGCGCAAGGGTGGCGGGAGCGGGACGCGGAGATTGCGGCAGACCGGGAAGGGGAACTGAAACGGTTGGCGGAAAAGGCGATGACGGGCGAAGTGCAGGTGTACCCGAACACTTGGAAAACACTCGCCCTCGAACCGTCGGTTACGCAGGTGGCGTTGTCGGTGTTGCCGTTCTACCTCGAACGGAACTACGCCGATCACAACCCGAACGGCTTCCGTGACGAGTGGGCGGCGCAAGCCGCGTTCGTGGCGGCCGAATCGTTCGTCGCAGAATACAAGCGCCGGCAGACCGCGGGCGAGCCGGTTTAGCGGATACGGCTCGCCGCCGGCCGTTCTCGGCGGCAATCTTCTAACTCAGGGGTGAGGCGATGGCAAAGGTGAAGGGTACGGCGGTTCCCGCGAAGAAGTCGGACGGCGACCGCATCACGAGTATTGAGAACCGGCTGACGGATTTGGTGGGCGACGTACACGACGTGGGGCGTAGAGCGGATCGTTTGGAATCACGGATGATCGACATCCAGCACATCCAATCCGCCCTGTGTCAGACGGCGATGGGCAAGATGCCGGACGGGGTGAGTGGGGAAGAGGCGGGGCGGTGGTGCGCCGGGTTCTTGAAGTCGCTCCGCGAAAACATGGCGCAGGACAAGCCCACACCGACGCCGGCCGCCGATCCCGAGGGGCACCCGGTTCCCCCGGACGGCGAACAGGCGACCCCGGCCGCGGACGGTGCAACTCCGCCGGATGTGGAGTAAGCTAAGGGGACTCGCCCAACCCCTCGAACCCGACAGGTGAGCAATGGAACGGAAGGCGCAAGCGGTTTCGGGCACCGGCCCCGGCCCGCGGACGATTCAGCCGACGGTCTGCCGGTTCTGTTACTTCTTCGACTCGGCACCTTCGGCCGACAAAGGGCCGAAGGCCGCCATGATCGTCAAGACCTGGAACGACCGGCTCGTCAACTTGGTCGTGTGGGATGAGAACGGCAACAGTTCGCCGCGCACGTCGGTCGTGTTCGTCCAGCCGGGCGACACCCGGCCGGAAGGCGGCAGTTTCGCCGAGTGGATGCCGTACACGGTGGCCGCGGAAAAAGAGCGGGCGGGGACTGACGAGACGCGAAAGCCCGAGTAGACTGATTACAACCGTTGGGGGTGAAGTTCCTCCGAGGGTGTTCAGCGGCAACGGCACGGGTCGCACTCCCCGTGCCGTTGCTGTTTTCATGTCAACACTTGCCACTGCGCCTGAATCCCTTCCGGCTTGCGGATGGTGACATCGGTCGGGCCGCACTCGTGAAGCTTGATCGTGTGCGGGAGGGTGATTTTCCCGGTGGTGTCGTCCAGGGTACTCCGGTCGTACATGTGGACCGTGAACGCCGGGATTGCCCCGACCGCATTTTTCGTAATCAGGGCGGCTCCCGTCCCCAACTCCACCTCCGCCGCCGGCACGCTCTGAGAACGCCAGTCGAGCGACCCCGAGTTACAGAGGGTGGCGATACCCGATCCCGTCGAACAGGAAGCGTTCGGCCCGGACGTGACGGCCGAATTCTGTTTGAGGGTGAGGGTGGCGAAGGCGCAATCGACGTAGCCGGATGAGCCGTCGAACACCACGTTCCCGAGCGTAGTTCGGGAACTGAACTTGCCGACCGCCCCGTTCGTCAGGTTGACCCCGGCCGTCCCGTCCAGCGTCATCGTCTGGCCGTTCTCGGGGGCGGTGAAGACCGACGTTCCCTGTGCCTGCAAGGTGGAAGTGGTCGGGAAGTTGTACAGGTGGATGGCATACGACCCCTGTTGTGCCCCGGCCCCGGCCGCGATGATGGCCGACGCCACACCGCCGCCGTTCACCCGGAACCGCTGGTCCACGTCGCCCGAGTTGGACAGGAAGCGGTGTGATGCCGCCTTGCACTGGAAATACTTGGTGCGGAATTCTGTGTAGTTTCGCGCGCTCTGGTCGGGCAAGCCCATCACGCCCTGATAGGTCGGGTCCACGTCCAGCCGGGTCAGGGTGATTGCGGAGAGCGCGTTCAAGGCATACTTCGGCCCGTCGTTTCGCGTCAGGCCGGAGAATAGAAGCGTGTCCGACGCCGACGGGAGTGCCGCGGTGGAATAGTTCGCCGTGTTGTCGGCGTAGTTCGGACCGGTGCCGGTGGTGACGTGCGTTGCAGTCACGCCGGTACTCCCCGTGACTGTCACATCCGCCCCGTCATTCGGCCCGTAGATGTCCACCTGCGCCGAGTTCGCCGAGTTGACCGAGACCGTCAGTTCCTTCAACCGCTGATCGGAATTGCTGGACCACGCCGCCACCAGACCGGCCGCCACGTCCGCGGCGACGGCCGTTGTCGCCTTGAAGCTGACCGTTCGGGTTTGAGCCGTAAACGTGTAGGTGTTGCCGATCGTCGGCGTTCCGATCGCCAGTGTCCAGTAGTCGGGAGTGGCTTGGGCCAGCCCGACCCATAACACGGTTGCCATAGGAAAAACCCCGGAACAGTGGAACCGAACCGAAAGTCAGTGTAATCTACCGGTGGTGTTGGGGATGCGGTGAACTGCCGTGCCCCAAGTGTGGAAAGACATCTTCCGGGCGGGAACCTACCGGGATCACACCGGCACCCCGCACACGTTCACGACGGCCGACGTGGTAGACGCCTACCACAACGGCCGGGCGATGCTCCGCAGTCACATTCCCATCTCTCCGCCGGGCGTGTGGGAACACGACTGGCAAAGCGTGCCCGAGCCGATCAAACAGTTCCTCTCCCGCATCGGTTCGGACCGCGACCGCCGAGCGGCCGAAGCGAAGAACGCTTTCGGGTGGGCGAAGGATTACCGCGTCACGTTCGAGCGGGACCAAAAGACCGGCAGACACCAGCCCGTTCTTCACGCGCTGTTGGAAGTGCCCGACGCCAAAGACCTCGAACAGTTAGCCAAAACTCGGTTCGTGTCGCCGCGGGTGGATTGGGACTTCCGCGACACGATCGGCCGGACGTGGAAAGGGTGCGCTGTCACGCACATTGCCGCGACTCACAGCCCGGTACAGATCGACCAACGGCCGTTGATGCTCGGTCAACTGCCGTCTTCCAAAACCCTCTTTCTCGGGGCACCTATGGCAGACGACGCCAAGAAGACCGACACGGCCGCCAGCGGCGCCGGCTCGGACATCGCCGGCCGGCTGAAAGCGATCTGTGCGAACATGAACTGGCCCGTTCCGGACGGCGCCACCACGCCCGAGGACATGCTGTTAGTGATGGAGAGTCACAGCCTGAAAACGGGGGACACCGACACCGACCCGAACGGCGACGGCACCACGACGCCGGCCAGTACCGTCACACCGCAACTGCTCTCGACACTGGCGCCGGAAGAACGCAAGCAAGTCGAACAGTGGCAGAAGCAAGCCGCCGCGGTGACGGCTCGGGACAAGGCTGCAATCATGACCCGCTTCAAGGCGATTGTGAAGCCGTGTGCCGAACGCCAACTGTTCGGGGACAAGACCGTCGAACGGCTCCGCGATCTGGAACGGCGGGTGAAGGGGGTCAATCTGTCGTACACCGCCGAAGGCGAGTTGGAAGAGAACGGGCTGATTCGGGAACTGGAAACGATCGAAGCCGCGGTGAAGGCGACCAACCCGAACCCGGACTCGAAAGACCCGCCGACGGTGCGAGCGGTGGACCTGTCGCAACTCGGTCTGGGCAACCCGGACCAGCCCGCCCGCCCGCCCGAGAAGCCGGGCGATCCCGGTTGGGATCAGGCGATCGAGGAAATCCGTAGCCGGCGGGTGGCGCGGGTGGCGATCGGCGAAGTGAAGACCGACGCGAAGAAGTAAACCGCCGGCCGCCCGGCGGCCGAATCTTTCCCCCTCACTCCCCTCCGTGGAGTTCCAGCGATGGCGATTCGGAACATTCTGGGCGGCCCTGGCGTTTCCAACGAAAACGTGTGGTCGCACAAGTACGTTTTCCGCTCGGGCGGGTTTGAAAAGCTCCGCAACGGCGGGTGGGTGGACGCGACCCGTTCGCGGGACGCCTTCGCCGCCGCCGCCGCGTCACTCGCCGCCGCGGGCGAAGTGCTGTCCCCCGGCCTGATGATGGGCCAAGTGGGGAACACGGCGACGTTCGCCCCGAGCTTCTTCGGCGCGACGACGGCCGCGGTTGCGAAGGGTGCGACCACTGTCAACGTCGGCGTTCAACATGCCGTCGAAATCAACCGCCGCGTCGGTTCGACCGGCTCACTCTTTATCGTCGGTCCGCCCGCCGCGAACGGGTTGGCCCAAGTCGGCTCACTCACGTATTCGGCGGTGAACACCGCGACAGGTGCCCTGACCGTCTCGGCGACCGGCGGGAACGAAGTGCAGACGGTGAACATCGCCGGCACGGTGACGGGCGGCACGTTCCGCCTGCTGTTCCCCCAAGCGGACGGCAGTTACATCACGACGGGCACGATCGCCCACAACGCGACGTTCGCTACCGTCATCTCGAACGCCCAAACCGCGTTGGATGCGATTTTCGGGGCGGGCGTGGTGGTGGCGTCGGGGACGGCGTACACGGGCATCGTCCTCACCTCGACACTCACCACCCAAGCCAGCCGCAACGTCGTCGGTCTGGTGGTGGCGGACATTTCCGCCCTCACCGGTGCGACGACGGCGACCACGACGGAAACGACCGTCGGGAGCTACGGGACGTTCATTGCCGGATCGCTTGTCGGAGCGGCCGACGGGACGTTCTTCCCGAAGACGATGATTCACCCCGGCTACGGGCTACAGGTGGCCGACGGGTCAACCAACGTGATCGGGAACGTGATCCAGTGGGCGACGGTGCCAATCGGTGGCGACCCGGAGTTCTCGCAACTGACGCCTTACGTGACAGACTTGGGTATCCGCCGGTGGATCGCCGACCAGATTTCCGGGCTGGCGCCGTCGAACGTGGGCGTGTCCGGTTCGATCAGCGTGGGCGGCAAGTGGTTCTTCCCCGACTGGATGAACGCGGTGCTGTAAACGGCTCTGGTGTGCCGTCGATCGGAGTTGGGTGAGGACGTTCCCATAGCCGGGAGTTCCCCGGCTGGCCGCACAAACAAGGGGACTCCCGCACATGGCTACGCAAGCCACTTCCGCCGCCGCCGCTCTGTCTTGGGTGCCGCTCACCGACCCGGTGACGCGGGTGCTGAACGACCTGCCCAAGACGCTCCCGGACATCTTTTACCGGGAGGGGCAGCGGATTCCGGGGAACAAGTACCGCCGGGCGGTGTTCCGCCCGAGCCGTCTGGCCGCCCGCCTGACGCCCTACGGGGCGCCGCCGCGGACCACACCGCAAACCGGCGCGGGGTACGAAGACCTCATCATGATTCACTCGGCGGAACAGGCCGACGCCGGACCGGAAATCTTGGAGTTCTTCCACAATTACGACAACTACAACGCCCAAGTGATGGGTGAGGCGGAGTTGGAACGCCGCGCCAAAGACTTCGGCGTGCGGTCGATGAACCTGCGTAGCTCTTGCATCCACATGGGGATGAGTTACGGCAAAATCTTCTTCGACGTGAACGGCGACCTGACCGATACCGACCAGTCGCCGAGCGGGGCGAACACCGGGGGCTACACCCTGGATTACAAGATTCCCGCCGGCAACATCACGGCAACCGGTGTGGACTTCTCATCGGCCGCGTCCGACATCCCCACTTGGGTACTCGGCTTCAAACAGAGTTATGTTCAGGCGACCGGCCGGAAACACCGCTACTTCATCTGTGGGAAAAATATCCCCGGCTATCTCGCCAAGAACACGCTGTTTCAGCAGTATCTTGTGCGGAACCAGCCGTTCAACGCGGAGTACATCAAGGCCGGCTTGTTCCCGTCCGGGATGACGGTTCTTGACACCACCTGGATATTCGCGCACGAAGCCTTCTTTGTGAAGGCGAACGGAACGATTGTGACCGTCTTCGGCGATGACAAGATCGTCGCGCTGCCCGAAATCGACAACTCGATTTATGAACTGAAACTCGGGTCGGTGCCGGTGCCGAAGGCGTTCAGTGCGTTCCAGCAACAGGGCGACTTCAACAGCATCATTCGGGAAATGCTCTCGAACCAAGCTTACGGGGCGGTTCAGTTCGCCTACGGAACGGCCCTGCCCTTCCCGCAAATCACGATGGTCCAGGCAGACACGTTCTTGCCCGACTGGAAGAACCCGAACTGCATTTACATCCTCGACACGACGCCGTAACGCACAGCGGTTGTGGCGATCCCATCCGGGGGTGAAACCGGAAGGGGGATGAGAACTCCCCCACTTCACGAACCACCAACCCCACGGGGCGAACCGATGGCCGCTCAACAGGAACAGAACCGCCGGAACGAACCGCGACAGCCGGCCGAAGCCGCGCCGCAAAAGGGGCCGCATCTGCACAGCGCGGCCCAACTGTGCAAAGCCCTCCGAGAGAGCGGGACGGGTGCGGACAAGTTGAAGGTTCTCCGCGAAGCGCTCGCCGCCAACCCCAACCTGACGGCCGAAGAGGGGTACTCGCTGTTGGATCAGGCAACGCACATTGTCACTCAGCGGACGCTCGACAAGGCCCGCGGGCTGATCGACAGCGGCGAAGTGCCGCCGGCCGTGTCCCTGGACAACACGATTCCGATTGAGGAAACCATCCTCAACGACCGCCGGGCGAACATGCTCCGCGGGGTGGGGTCGGATAACTCGACTCTCGGTCAATCGATCATCACGGCCCCGGACCGCCGAATCGGTGAGGCGGAGTTGCGGGCGCAGATCGAAGCCGAGATGCGGCAGAAGTACGACGCCGAGCTACAAGAGAAGTTGAAGGCCGCGACCGGCGCGCAGTCGGTGGCGGACAAGGCGTTCAGTGAGGAGCGGGCCGCCGCCGAGAAGCAACAGGCGCAGCAGAACCAGACGACGCCCGAACAGTTGAAGGCGACCGGCAACGACGCCAAGAACAAGGCCGAAGCGGAGATTCAGGGCAAACACGCCGCCGGCAAACCCGGCCACAAGTAACCCCCACGGTCCGCTATGGCCGACGTGTTAGACGGGACGCCGGTGTTCTGCACTCGTGACGAACTCGCCACGAAACTCGGGACGCTGGCGATCGACATTCAAGACCTCTCGGAGATTCCGGGCGGTCTTGACGCCGCCATTACGCAAGCCACGGACGATATCCGCATGGCTTGCCACATCTTCCCCTACGAAGCCCTGGCCGGCTCACGAATCGTCCGCAACTGGTGTAAGGTGCTGGCCGCCTATTACGCCACGGGCAACGGCGGTGAGCCGCACGCCGAGAGCTTGAAGGAAGAGGCGGACCGGGTGTTCGCCACCCTGGACCTGTTCCTACAGGGGAAGCTGAACACGATTCCCGACTTGGCTGTCATTCCCGGCAAGGAAGACAAGGGCGGCATTCCGGTCGTGTCTCGCATGGTGGTCGATGTGAACATGGCTCAACCGCTCCGGGTGGACCGTGGCGGTTCCAGTGGCGCCCCGGTGGGATATCCGGTTCTGCCCTACTTCCCCGGCTACCGACCTCTCCGCTAGGTGACGTGTGGCCCAACAGAGGATGACGGATGAAAAAGACCTACGCCTACCACAAGCCGAGTAGTGAAAGCTTGCAGAAGATCACGCAATTACGCGAAGCGTTCAGCCGTCTACATGACGAGATTGAAAGACTCGCTCCCGACTCTCGGGAAAAGTCGGTTGCCCTGACGGAGTTGGAAACGTCCGCAATGTGGGCGATCAAAGCTGTCGTCTGCAATGACCCGGAGTCAGAAATCTCGGTCTAAATTTTATGGCCCAACAAGTTGTTTACTACGGCACGCCGGGCGAAGCCCGCCGGCATCTGATGACGCTACCCGACATTCTCGCCGGCAAGGTGGCCGACCCCTACGGCGTGGCGAGAGCGGTTCAGGTGCGTTGCGGGGTGGCGTTACTCTCGGAGATTCAGCGGGCGTTCATCACCAAATCGCGGGGCGGGGTGGGTTCGGACGGGATCAAGTGGGAACCGCTCAAACCGCAGACGATCGCCCGCCGCCGCACGACGCGGGCCGAACGGCGGCAACTGGGCATCAGCCGCGGACGCCGCCCGAGCCTGACCCCGGACCAAGATCGGCGGTGGCGTCAGGTGTTCGCCCGCACCTACCGCCGAATGCTGATCGACCTCGAACCGAAGGATGCGAAACGGCGGGCCGCAAAAATCGCTTGGGCGACGGTGAAGGCGGAAGGCGCTCGAACGCAACTGGAACTACTCGGCTCCCGACAGGTGGACATGTTGCGGGATACCGGGTTGCTGTTCCGCTCGCTCTCGCCCGGCGTGGACGATCAGCCGAGCGGGGCGGAAGGGCAGATATTCAAGACGCCGCCGGGAGCGGTGATTGTGGGCACCAACGTCAAGCCGTGGCATCACACGGGCGACCCGGCCAAGAAGCTCCCGGCCCGCCCGTTCTGGCCCCTGGACGGCACGCTACCGGATGCGTGGAAAAATTCGATCAACCGGGCCGCCGCGACGGGCGTTCTTTTCGCTCTGCGGTTGGCACTTTCGAGAGGGCTGGCGTGAGCATCCCGGCGCTTCTGAAAGGGTGTGCGACTCTTCTCCGCGAATCGCTCGGGGAAGAGTTCGATGTGGGCGAGCGGCCCTTGGACGGCGCTCCGATCGCCGCCTACAACCGCCCGTCCGGGTGGTACGTGTCGGTTTACTTCGGCGGTGCCCAACTGATCGGCGGGGAATCGTTCGCCAGTATTTACACGCTCGGGGTGGACTTGACCCGCTCGGTTCCGCTCAAGAAGACCGCGGATACGAAATGGTTCCTCCAAGACGGCGAGTTCTTGGCCCGCGCCCATCGCATCTCGCAACTGTTCTGTAGCGGGCGTGGGCTGGTGGCGAACGTGTGTACGGCGGCCCTGTCCGGCTTGTGGGAGGAAGGCCGCGGGCGGTTCTACGAACAGTTCCATTCGGGCAACATGGGGCGGGTGCAAGAAAAGTCGCCCGACTGGTTGGCGGGCGTGCCGGGCGAGAAGCAGAGAGCCGCCATACTCGTCATCCCGATGACCTTCACCGGTGTTGTGTGGCGGATGAACCTTGAAAACACATGGGGACCGTAAATGCGACTCCGTTACTACCGCTGCTATTCGTGCAAGAACGACACGGGCGCCTTCGGCAAGGATTTCGAGGTGCGTACCGAGGACTCGGCGCCGCTCGTCAAACTGCCCGACAACACGCAGGGGTTGGCCGTGACGTGCCCGACCTGTCAACTGTCGAACCTGGACCCGCGGCACGGGGGGAACGTGGTGTCGGTAGTGTGCGTCCACTTCGAGCCGCCGCGGACGAAAGACACGCACGGGCGGGAGGGGTGCGGGCACATCGCGTGTGACACGGGCGTGAGAGTACAGGCTCACCGGCCGAAGGGTCAGGAACTCTACGCCAGCGGCGAACCGCTGGCCGTCAACTGCCCGAAGTGCAAGGAATCGAAGGCGTACAAGGAAATGACGCTCGGCGGCATTCACCCGTCGTTCGATGTGCCGCTCCCGGCCGACGAAAAAGGCGGCCCGCTCGTTCCCGAGTTGCACGACTACCAGAAGCCCGCCGACAAGACGCAACCGCCCGCCGAGCCGTTGAAGGCGAAGAAGTAACCCACCGACCCACAACCTCATAGGTGCCGATCATGGCGAACCTGGGAACGTACATCGACGGCGCCTATGCCGGCACTTACAACGCGGTCGGGATCGGCCCGACCGAAAACGGCTGGCGACTGCGGAAGAGTGTGAGCGGGCAAGCGATTGACGAATCGGACCAGTACGGAAACACGCTCATCGACTTTTTCTACCGCGGCGGATCGTGTCGCATCTCTTGCGACGCGCAGGAGTACAAGGCCGGCACGATCGCCCCGTTCTGGCCGTGGGGATCGCTCGGGCAAGTCATCACGTCGGCGGTGCCGATCGGAATGCGGGCGAGTGACGTGGCGAAAGCCCTAGTCCTCACCTCGACAGCCGGCACCCCGGCCGCCGCCGCCCCCGCCACCCTGACGGCGACCTACTCGGTTATGGCGATGGGTCAGGATGTGGAACTGTTCTTTCACAGCCGGTTGCGGACGGTGCCGATCATCCTTCAACTGCTGCCCTACACGTCGTCGGGCAGTACGGTGTGGTTCATCATCACGTAACCGGCGGGCGTGATGGCCGACAACGAAATCAAAGTCACGTTCGTGGGCGGGGAACCGGCGGGCGGTGCGGTCAACCAGACCGACCGGCCCGCCGGTTCGTCTCAGGACACGTCCCGTTCGGCCGCCCCGGACATGCGGCCGAATTTCGACCTGGACGAACTGTTCGGGGTGGCATCGACCGCCCAACGGCCGACGTACCACACGGACGCCACCGACCCGCCGCAACGCCGCCGGATGGAGAAGGAAGAGGAAGCCCGCAACGCCGAGATTCAGGAAGAGAGCGACCGCCGGCAGCGGGTGCAACAGGGACTCGAACGCCAGCGGCAACAGGAAGAGGACCGGCGGAACAAGGTGCTGTCCGACTTGGCGTCTCAGCGGGTGAAGGAAGAGGCGAAGGCCGCCAAGCAAGAGGAAGACGAGCGGCAGAAGCGGAACCGCGTCCTGTCGGGGTTGGCCGATCAGAAGGTGAAAGAGGAAGCCCGCCAAGCGAAGGAAGAGGATGAGGAACGGAAGAAGCGGAACCGGGTGCTGTCCAGTCTCGCCGCCCAACGGGTGAAGGAAGAGGAGAAGACGGCGAAAGAGGCGAAGGCGGCCGACAAGGAACAGCGCGACAAGATGATGCAGGCCGGGCAAGCCGTCCAACAGCTTGCCGGCGCGAAGACGGCGGGCGGCAAGGCGTCCGGGCTGACCAACCTGGCAAGCTCGGGCGTTCTCGGGGAGGAAGCCGCCGCCCTTGCCGGCGGCCCGGTCGGTGCCGCGGTGATGGCCGTCAGTGCGATTCAGGACGCCGTAGAGGGGATCATCAAAGAGCAAGGCGCGGCCCAACGCGAAGCCATTCAGAAGGCGGGGAACATCGGCGGTGCCGTCATCGGCAACGACTACGGCGCCGCCGCGAATGAGGTGTCCGAAGGGGTGGCCGGTGCGCTCGAAAAGGCGGGGATTGCCGGAACCATACTCGCCGAACAACTGCGGACGGCGACGGCCGCCGCCAACACGTTCGGGCAGGTGGTGGACGCCGCCGCCCGCCGCGGGAAAGAGTTGTCCGGCTTCTCGTCTTCGATCGCCGCCGCCGAAGCGATGGCCGACGTGCGGAAGCTCCGCCGGGACATCGAAGAGGCGCAGCGGAACGAAGGGAGCTATTCGCGGATCATCGACAGCCAGAGCCGAATCGAGGACACGACGCGGGCGGTGTTCGACCCCATCAAAGACGCCTTCCTCGAATCACTGGCCGACGTGTTGGAACCGATCGCGGACGTGGCCCAAGACCTCAAGCCGGTTCTGCGTGCCGTGTCGCAAACCATCGCCCTGTTCATCAAGCTCGATGTGGCACTCGGAACGATCCCGCTCAAGACGCTCGCCGCCGTCATCGATCTGGCGTTCGGCTGGCTCGGCGGGAAGAACGACGAACCGCCGAATTTGCTCACGGAACTGGATCGTGCGGTAGAAAACCTGCGCAACGGGCAGGCCGGACGCCAGCCGCAACAGAACGAAGTGGACCGGCCGAACAAGGTGAAGAAGCCGAAGTTCTTCGGCGGGGGTGTGTGATGGGCATTCCGCTGGCAACCACACAGTTTGCCGCCTACAACGGGTTCGCCTTCCCGAACAACTGCAAGACCACGCGGATTGATATCACGCCCGAGCGGTCGCAGGACGGGCGATCCACGATTTGGAACCGCTGGCGGTTCACCATCGAATTCGAGATCGCCACTTCGATCGGGACGACGGACGCGGTAGTACAGGGGGCAATTGCCGCCCTGTCTCATCCGGGCGGGGTGTTCACCTACCGCGGACGTGGGTTGGGCAACCCGGATATCAACACCGGGGACGTCGGCCGGGACTTGAAGTTCGGCCCGTTCCCGAGCGGCATTTCGGCCAAGCCGATCGGCACGGGTAACGCGGTCAAAATCACCTGGAACGTGGAGTTTGTGATTCCCGACTGTCCGGGCGTGTCCAACCCGTTCGGCTTGCTCGAATTCTCGGTCCGGGCCGCTCACACGGTCGATGACGCCGGCTACGTCGTTCGCCGCGTGAGCGGGTATCTGGTCATCCCCAACAACCGCATTGCTCCGGGTGCGAGTCAGGTTCTTCTCTCGCCAGACGACTACCGGGATCAGGTGTTAACGCCGCTCCCGTTCGGATTCCAGCGAAAGGGAATGACCTTCGACCCGTCGCCGGACATGACCCGGCTCGATTTCAGTTGGACCGATGAGGAACTTCCCGTCCCCCTTCCGCCGGGCATCGTGGAAGCGACGTTCTCGGATGAGGTGAGTTCGGGCAGCGCCGGGCTGATGAAGTGGTCGGGCACGCTCAACGCTTCCTACCGCATGGTCAAGGGGTACAACTGGCTCGCCGCCGCGGATGCGTTCTTCACCATGTCCGCCGCGATTCTCGGCGACCGACAGGACCGATTACAGGTGAGGAAACAGCAAGGCGGCAACGTGAACGTGAAGCCCGACCTTCCCGTCGGGCAAGGGCGGATGGAGAACGTCGGGAGTATGTCCGGGCCGATCCCGACCGGCTTCCGCATGACCAACCCGAACCGTTACGGCAAGCCGGCCGCACAGTTCAGCCTGTCGTACACGTTCACCTGCCCCCTGTCGCAACTGATCGCCGCGACGGGGATGTATCTCCCGTTCGAGCATTCCTATACTGTGTGGGTCGGCACGATGGCAGACGGCCCGCTGAACGCCTACGGCGGCGCCCGGATTCGCTGGACGACGAACGACGACCCCGGCATTTCGTCGGTCTGTTACGCGCCGGGCGAACTTCGCGGCGGTGGCCCGTGGGAACCGCCGACGATCCCCGTCCCCGGTGAAGTGTCGGGCGGTGCCCCCACAATCCCGGCCGAACAGCAAACCGACCCCTACATCTCACAACTCGTTCGCGGTACGTTCGCTCAGCCGGTGGCGGAAAACTCTTGGCTGGATTACGACAACTCCATCTTCCTCGAAGCCGATTCGGGCGTGTTGCATGTGAAGAAGCTGCCGACCGCGAAGCCGCAACAGGAAAATGGGGTGTTCGGCACCAACGGGGCGGTTCCGCCGGGCGGGAACGCTTTCGGTCTGGTGGACTTCCGGCAGTTCATTCCGCCGCAATTCTTGGGAGGTGGCGGCCGGCTGGTTAACGAAACGATCGACCGCGGCATCATGCGGCGGACGAACGAAAGCTGTGTCGTGTACCTGACGGGCAAGGCTTACCGCATCGGCTTTCCGATCAGCCCGCCGCGACTGGTGGACATCAACGGCATCCCGTGTGTGCCCCAATGCCGGCCGGACCGCGGAGAGGGGTTCGGACAAGGGGTTATGAGTAACGCGGTTCAGACGGTACATTATGCCTACTGGCGGTTGCGTTACGTGCTGACCTCCGTGCCGCCCGGCCCACTCCCGGTTCCCCCCAACCCGTTCGACAAGCCATGACAATCGACACGATCGAGGACGACGGATTTTTCAAAATCACCTACCGCCGGGCGGACGCCCCCGACGCCCCGCCGGTGGAAAAAACCCTCGACACGATCGAGGTGTTCGAGCGGTTGCGGGCGATCGTGTACAGGGAAGTGATGGAAGCCGAGCGGGACGGGCGCACCACGGACATCGACACGCCGATGCGGGATTTCCTGAACGAGAAGTTCGGGCTGAACTGTTCGGCGTCGTGGGCGGGGCGATTCTACACCCGCCTGCGGGCGGAGGCGGAGCGGTTGAAAAAAAAAGACCTCTCGCCCGACAGTGCCGAGATTCCAAGACCTTTGGTTTCCCCGTCTGGCCCCACGGATCAGTCACCTACGCCCCCGGCCTAGTGGCGTGGTCGCTCCGCGACACGGCCCGCTGCCTGGAAGCCGAAGAGGAGTTGAAGACGCTGCCGAACACCGAAGACACCGACGACGTGTTCTACGATCTGGTGTTGGTGATCGAGCGGGATGAGGAGAAGGCGCGGAAAGCCCTGTACCACAAGGTTCTCAACCGGCGGTGGGCACAAACGGAAGGGGCGGGGTATGTCTAACATCGTCCGGTTTACTCACCTGGAAAACCCGACGGAGGGCTACCGCCGTTCCATGTACGCGAACGGCGCCGCACTTCTCCAAACGCAGACGGGCGAGCCGTGGTTTACGTGGGGCGAAATCCCGCTGATGATGCAACACCCGACGATCCGGTTCGGCCGGAAGCTGATCCGCACCCCGTTCTCGACGGTCAAGCTGGATGAGAAAAAGCTGATCGTCCCGAAGAACCCGTTGGGCGTGGCGTTCATCAAGGATTGCTTTCAGAAGTTCTGGGTGCGTGGGGTTCCCCGCGTGGTGGACCATCACACCACATGGGGCCGCGGGGTGTTGGGCATTGATTACCGGTGGGACCAGCAGCGCCGCATCGTCCGCATCAAAAAGGTGCGGAAGATTGAGCCGTTCGACGCGCAACCGCTGGTGTGGGAAACCGGCCCGAACCGCGGGCAGTTCGCCGGAATCAACCTGCGATCCGGCAACCGCGATACGCCCCTCGTTCATGTGAAGCCGCCGTTCGTGTTCTACTTCGCCGGCAACCAAGAGCTTGACCAGTATTGCGACTTACCGCGGATCGTCGGCGCCGTCACGCCCTGGAAAGAGCAGATGATGCCGGGCGGTGCCGCCGCGTCAGTCCGCCTGTTCTACTGGACGCGGGCGGTGGGCATCACGGAGGTTCGCTACCCGCACGGCAAACCGTTGGTATTGCACAACGGTTCCGTGATCGACGCTCAGGATGCCGCCCGGTACATGGGTGAGCGGACGATGAACGGGATGGTTGTCACCCTGCCCAACGACAAACACCCGACGATGGAAGGGGAATACGAGTGGAGTATGACCCAACGGCCGGCGCAGAGTGACACGGCGGGCGTGCTGGATTACAAGAAGAGTCTTCGCACGGACATGTTGGAAGGGATGGAGATTCCCGAGGAGATCATCAACAAAGAGAGCGGGGCTTTCAGCGGTCGTTCGCTGCCGATGGAGAGTTGGTACGGCGGTGCCGACGAAACCGCCCGCATGATCTGGGACGAATTCCGGGAGCAACACCTGGACCGGCTGATGTGGATGAACTTCAAGGTGCGGGAGTACGATTGCCCGCTCACGTCCCTACTTGAAGAGTTTCGGGCGCAGGAAGACAAGAGCGGGGCGGGCGGCCCGAAAGACTCGCCGCCGACCGACCCGCAACGCGCGGACAAGAAGCCCGAGCCGACCACCCCCGAGCCGAAGAAGCCGCAAGCCCTGGACCTGTCGAGCATCCCGAGCGGCGGGGAATCGAAGTACGACAAGAAGACGAAGGAACTTCACTGTGCCATCGCATTGGGGATGGTGGAAGCTCACTTGCGAAAGCGGATGGGGGCGGATGAGGACGGGGACGCCGACGACGTGTCCCGCTGGCTCCCCGAACTGGCGACCGACGACGGCGAAGCGGCCCAAGCGCTCGGGGCGAAGATGCTCGGGTGGATTCGGGCGGGCGAATCGAGCGGGCCGAAGCGGTCGGGAACTCCGAGGTGGAAAGACGAGACGACGGGCAAATACCGCTACCAGCAGAGCAAGCCGGGCGAACATGCCGAACGCCGCCGGCAGGCCGGGCAGAACGCCGCCCGCGGTCACGAGATCATTGACCGGGTGACGTTCGGCACACACCACCCGGCGGAACTTCACGAACTGGACCGGCACCTAGCCGACATGACCGTTCCGCAGTTGCGTCAGGCGCGGGCGAAGCTGCGTGCGTCGTTCGGGAACGCGAAGCGGCGGGATCAGATGGTAGCCGCCCTCCGTCAACACATCCAACAGCGGTTGATTCCCGCGAACGAGACACAGCCGGCTCCGCCGCCTGTCGCTCCCCCTCAGAGGCCGAACGCGGAAGCGCACGACAGGCTTGCGGCCCTTCCGAACGTGCCGGGTCGGGACCAACACTTTTCGGGCAACTACGGCCCGGAAGTGTCCATGTCTTCGATCGGGTTTGCCGGGCGTGGGAGGGGGTTTGCGGCGAACGCCGGCCGCGATCCGGACAAGCTTGTCACGATGACCCTCGACCCGTCGCAGGTGCGGTTCACGCAACCGACCGTCACGCGGAGTTTGCTGTCTGCCAAAATCGACAACCCGAGCGTGGCGGGCGGTCTGGACCGTGGTCCGGTTCTGGTGGTGAAAGATGGTGACGAGTATCACCTACAGGGCGGGAACCATCGCGCCGCGGCGGAGGTGCTACGGACGGGGCGGTTCACCGCCCAAGTGGTCGAAACGGCCGGACGGGACCGCGGAGGGAACCAACTGTTCCGAAGGCCGGGTGAAGCGACACCGCCGCCCCCACCCCCGGCGGTTCCACCCCCGCCGCCCGCAACACCTCGAACGCCAATGCTGCCGGGCGCCGAAAGCCTGTTGTCCGCCACGACTCACAATCAGTTACAGTCCGTGGCCCGCGGGACGCTCAGCCCGGAAACGGTGCGGGATCAACTGGCCCAACGGCTCGTCTCGCTCGGCAATCCGGACGTGAACCGCCGACTCGGAGAAGCTTACGGGGTGGATAACCTGATGACACACCCCCCGGTGTGGCAAGCTCGCCTGTTGGCTCAGCACGTCGTTTCCCACGCCGCCGGCCGCGACGTTGGCCCGAGTGTGGTTCAACTCCAAGAGCCGAGCCAACAGCGGGCACGCCCAACGTTGCCCCCACCGCCGCCCCCGCCGCCGCCTGCGACTCAACACCCGTTCGATCCGATCCCACCCTCACCGACGGAACCGCCCCGGCCGCCGATCCCGATGCACACACCGCGGCAAATCAAGTGGGAGAGCGAAGCCACGAAAGCCGCAGCAAAGGCTATCATCGGCGACGGGTATAACGAAAACGACCTGCATTCGCTGGTCAGTTCCGACACGATTCCCGGCGGTGGGGTGACTCACGTCCGGCACGGGTACAACTCGCTCACGATCAACCAGATGGGTCGGAACGGGGTCACGATTCAGCGGACGCTCCGCCGCGACTCGGACGGCCAGTTGAGTCTGAAAAACGACCTGTTCTTTATCAACCGCGAAGACAGACCCGGCCAGAACGCGGACGTTCCCCGCGGGGCGGACATGCTCTCCCGGCAGATCGACGCCGCCCGCCGGCTCGGGGTGAAGATGATTAAGACCGACGCTTGCCGCGGTTCTACGATGAACGGCTACATCACTTGGCCGAAGCTCGGGTATGACGGACCGTTGCCGCCGGACAAGCTCCGCGCTCTCCCGGCCGCGCTCAAAACCGGCATGGCCGGAAACACGAACATACAATCTCTGTTGGCTCAGCCGGGCGGGGCGGACTGGTGGCAGCAACACGGGGACTCCATCACGCTCTCTTTCGACCCGCACCCGGACTCACCCAACTCCCGTTATCTGGCGAACTACCTAGCTCGCCCCGACCGAGGAAGCCGCAACCGTGTCCGTTAAACCACTGTCCGAGTGGGATTCCGATTACGTCGAATCCCTGGAACAGAAAGCGGAGAAGGCCGCAACCCCGGAAGAGTATCGGGCCGCGATGAATGAGCTTACCGCCTACAAAGGTTCGTTCATCCCGGCCAACGCGACCGAACCGAGTGAGGACGGGCCGACCGATGGAACCGCAACAGAACCTCCCGGCCCGGCCGTTTAGCGATCTGAAACAGGCCGCCCGCCGCATCCGGGGTGCCCTGTTGCGTCTGGCCGAACGGTACTACCGCGAACCGCTCCGGTTCGTGGCCGAAGCCCGCCGGCTGGTGGCGTCGGCCGAACCGCAGTTGGCCGAACACCTGCGTGCCGGGCAACTGCTCGGCTTCTTCAAGGCCGCCCAACAGACCGTTAAAGCCGCGGGCGTTCGACCCCGGACCGATATCACGCCCCTGGCGGACGATCACGGCCGGCTCGGGCCGATCCCCCTCCCGCCCGCATCCCCCGAAGCGTACCCCTCTCCGGTACTCGTCAACGTGGCGTTCGGGGCGAACTGGCTTCAACAGCGCATCCCGTTCGATCGTGCCGAGTTCGACAAGCTCGATGAACAGGCCAAGCGGGTGGCGTTCACGGCCGCGGGCGTGGTCGGAGATGCCGCCGTAGGAAAGCTCCGCGACCGGCTCGCCGTGGCGGTGGAGAAGGGGCAAACGCTCGCCGAGTTCACCAGAGAGACGAAAGCCGCATTAGACGTGTCCGCCCTCACCCCGGCCCAACTGGAAACGCTCTACCGAACGCATGTCGGCCGGGCACAGACCGCCGGGAAAATGCGGGTGCTGTCATCCCCGCTGGTGGGCGATCAGTTCCCCTACCTCTTGTACTCCGCCATTCACGATTCCCGCGTCCGTCCTGAACACAAGGCGATGGAAACGATAGGCTTGAACGGGACGGCAGTTTACCGACGGGATGACCCGATTTGGAACCTGTTCCTCCCGCCGTGGGATTGGAACTGCCGGTGCGAAGTGATCCCGCTGGATAAGGAAACGGCCGCCCAATACGGCGTGGTGGAAGCGATGGAATGGGTGCGATCGGGCGAGCCGCCGGGCGTGCCGACGTGGGTTGAGCTACCGCCGTGGCGCCCGCCCGACGGCTGGATACCGACAAGTTCCGCCCTCGAACTCTTGAAGGCTTAACCCGTGTTCACGTTCGGCGACCGCCAGTGTGTGGACCCCGACACTCTGTATTCGGAGTTCGCCGAAGCGGAGTTGCCGACGGAGTTGTTCGCCGGCAAAGCCAACTCGTTCACGGTGCGGGCGGGCGACACGCCGAGCGGCGGGTATCTGCTGTTGCGTCAGGAAGACTACTACTCCTTCACCATGTCCAAGTCGTTCGCCCTGGAAATTACCGACCACTTGTCCCACACGATCCGGTTCGTCGGCTTGTGGATCGTCTCGGCGGTGCGGGTGGCCGGCGGCGCGACGGACGATCCGGCCAGCGTGTTCCTTGTGGAAATCGCGGACAGCCGACGCCGGCTGAACATGGTGCCCATCTCGAAGGCGTACAACATCCGCCCGGCGGACGGGTCGGCGTTCTACTCCGCGACCCGCAACAGCGGTTCGGATTGGACCTGGACCACGCTAACAACGGACCTGTGGAACGCGGTGGGCGGGTTGGGTTCGTGGCCCGGCTTCCCCTCGACTCTCGTTCTGCCGGCCGCCGCCCCCGAGAACCTTTACTTCTACGGCTCGTATGCCCTGCCTTCGCTGGTGCTGGTGCTGAACCGGTTGGGTGCCCAACTCCGCCACGACAACACGACCGACACCTTTAGCATCGTCCGCATCGGGGATGGGACGGATTCGACCTACTTCACCTCTTGGGCCGCCGCCGACCCGAAGTTCGACGGGCTGTGCGAGACGCCCGACGCCGCCAACCGGCCGGAAAAGATTCGCGTTCGCTTTCACCGGTTCCCCGCTCCGACGGCCGGCACTGACCCCTTTTACACGGTCGATGTAGCCCTTTCCACTTCGACGGGCGTTCTCGCCGGCTCGGTCGTGATTGTTGACGACGACATGAGCGCGTTAGGTGCGACGGGCACGCCGACCAACTCGTCATCGCTGGCGACCCGAGCGGCGGAGCGGGCGGCCGATTGGGAGCGGCGGTATACGAAGGCCGCGAAAGCGAAGGTGGTTCAGTACCGCGAATACCTGTCCGACGCGCGGAAGGCGGTGGGCGAGCGGCGGGACGCCGCCGTGTTCGAGGACACCGGCGACGGGTACACGACCGAGAGCTTTTCCGTCACCTCCCCGCTGTTCGAGGTGTTGCGGTTTTACGCCGACCCTCCCACGGGTTCGTCACCTCCGGCCGGTTCGCTCTCGACGCGCAACCTCGACAACACGCAAATCGGCACCACGACCGACATGCGGTTTAATCAGGCGAGAGGAATTAAGAAGATCAAAGACAGCCCCGCGGCGGGGCAGGACACCATTGATACGCTGTCCGTGAGCGGGACGCAAATCGGGGTTGTGGACCTGTCCGCACAGACGCTCGGGGTCGGGCCGAAGAAGGTTCCCGGCACGCTCTACGTGACCGATCCGTCGGATGTGGTCACGCCGCCGACGTACTCTTTCCCTGTGACCATCGTTTACAGTGGAACTGACGGCGCGTCGGGGGTAAGGACACTGCTGATTTCGTCAGTCCAAGTAGACGACTCCGGGCAATTTTCCGGCCTGAACTTCAATGCCAACAAAACCGTTTCGGGGGACAATTTCCACTCGCTCAAGGTTGTGACCAAAGGACTCAACGGCGTGTCTTCAACCGCCGCGTACAAAAGTGATGGTACGCTATGGTCATCCAACGTGTACGTCGGGATTGTGGAATCGAACAACGGCCCCGGCAGTTTGTGTCTGTACGGGAACAAAGGTGGGTTGTTCGGTATTCGCTTTCAGGACACCTTGTATAGCGGTTCCAGTTACGCCGGTAGCCCGCAACTCGACCTGTATGTCAACTGGCTCGACTATCAAATTCGGCAACGTGTGAACCTTCTGTGCGACACCGGCGCGACCCACGGCGGGCGGAGGGGTGGAACCGACTACTACGGGGCGGACACAATATTCAGTTTCACGGTCGGAACGACTACCATTTCCATGCGTTTTGTCGCAGGCCACTTTATCGACTCTTGGACCACAACCCCGCCCTCTCCGCCGTCTCCGCCGACACCTCCGGTGCCCATTTCTCCGCCGCCGGCACCACCAGCGCCGGCATTAGGAATGCTTTTCGGATCGGCCAGTTTTGTTCCGTCGTTCCTGCCCGTAACCGGTCGCACCGTCACCCTCACCGGTCCCACTTCGGGCACCACCACGACCGACGGGGCGGGCGGGTATTCGTTCTTCCCGCTTGCTACCGGTTCTTACACGGTGACGATCGCCGCCGCCTCTGGCGAACTGTGTTCGTGTTCCGTGGACGGTGGCGCCGGCACGTCGTCGTTCTCGGGATCGTTCACAGTTACAGGCTCCGACACGCATACGGTCGGTTTCGTCATCGACAATTCCGAGACATCCTACAAGAGCGTGACCGTCAACGTGGTGAACGAAACGCTCGGCGGGGTGGATGTG
>Ga0207694_10000233_pt1 | contig 53570 bp, 42 predicted proteins | sample KBSC34metaG_FD_184353 | JGI IMG/M metagenome (GOLD analysis project Ga0207694, IMG submission 184353) | Corn rhizosphere microbial communities from Kellogg Biological Station, Michigan, USA - KBS C3-4 metaG (SPAdes) (version 2) | ecosystem: Host-associated > Plants > Roots > Rhizosphere > Soil... | reverse complement strand
CCGCGCAGCGAAGGGCACGGCGCGCCGGACTGGCTGAAGGGATAAAAGGCGGGAATCCCCCGCCCCTCCATTGACATAGGCCCAAGTTTCGGTAGATTGCGCGCCTTCGTGGGACCGGCGCGCACAGGCGGCGGCACCTCGACTATTATCTTTTCCCAGGCCGCAAGGCCCGGCGCAGTTTCAGGATTGAAGCGATGTTCGCAGTCATCAAGACCGGCGGTAAGCAATATCGGGTCGCCTCAGGCGACGTGATCAAGGTTGAGAAGCTGGAGGCCGAGGCCGGTTCGACGGTCACGCTCGACCAGGTTCTGATGGCGGACGGCAAGATCGGCACGCCGCTGGTTGCCGGCGCCACGGTTTCGGCCGAGGTGATCGCGCAGGATCGCGGCCCGAAGATCATCGTCTTCAAGAAGAAGCGTCGGCAGAATTATCGCCGTAAGAACGGCCATCGCCAGGACCTGACCGTCCTGCGCATCACCGACATCACCGCAGCGTAAGGTAGAGAGCCATGGCACATAAGAAAGCCGGCGGCAGCTCGCGCAACGGGCGCGACTCTGAAGGCCGCCGCCTCGGCGTAAAGAAGTTCGGCGGTGAGTTCGTCGTCGCCGGCAACATCATCATCCGTCAGCGCGGCACCAAGGTTCATCCGGGCGCCAATGTCGGCATGGGCAAGGACCACACCCTGTTCGCACTGGAGCATGGCCATGTCGCCTTCGCCAAGGTGCGCGGCGGCCGTCAGGTCGTGAAGGTGATCCCGCTCCCGGAAACCGAAGCGGCTGAATAACGCTCGCCGGGCCACCCGGCCCGGAAACCGCCGTGGTTTAGGGCCAAGGCCCTTTAGGATCGGCAATGAAATTCCTGGACCAGGCAAAGATATTCCTGCGCAGCGGCGACGGCGGCGCGGGATGCACTGCGTTCAGGCGCGAAAAGTTCATCGATAAGGGCGGACCCAACGGCGGCAACGGCGGCCGGGGCGCCGATGTCGTGTTCGAGGTGGCCGAAGGGCTGAACACGCTGATCGATTTCCGTTATCGCCAGCATTTCAAGGCCAAGCGCGGCGAGAACGGCCGGGGCAGCGACTGCACGGGAGCCGACGCCCCTGCCCTGATTATCAAGACCCCGCCCGGCACCGAGATACTGGACGAGGACGGCGAGACCGTTCTGGCCGACCTGACCGAGGTGGGCGAGCGGCTGGTCTTCCTCAAAGGCGGCGACGGCGGCTTCGGCAACGCCCATTTCAAGACATCGACCAACCGCGCCCCGCGCAAATCCACTCCGGGCTGGCCCGGCCAGGAACGCTGGGTGTGGCTCAGGCTGAAGCTGATCGCCGATGCCGGCATCGTCGGCCTGCCCAATGCCGGCAAGTCCACCTTTCTGGCTGCAACCTCGCACGCCAAGCCGAAGATCGCCGACTATCCCTTCACCACGCTGGTCCCCAATCTGGGGGTCGTGCGGGTGGACGACCGCGAGTTCGTGCTGGCCGACATTCCCGGCCTGATCGAGGACGCCCACGAGGGTGCCGGCCTGGGCACCCGCTTCCTCGGCCATGTCGAGCGCACCGGCGTGCTGCTGCATCTGGTCGACGCCACGGCTGAGAACCCGGCCAAGGCCTATCGCATCGTGCGCAAGGAGATCGAGGCCTACGGCGCCGGCCTGGCCGAGAAGCCTGAGATCGTCGCCCTGTCCAAGACCGACGCCCTGTCGAAGGAAGACCTCGCCACGGCCAAGCGCAAGCTTTCCCGCGCCACCGGAAAGGTGCCGCTGGTCCTGTCATCGGCCTCCGGCACCGGCGTGCGCGAGGCACTGTCGGCGCTGCTGCACATCATCGATGCCGGCCGCGCCGAGGAGGCGATCGAGGCAATCCCGCAGGAAGAGCGGGCCAGCTGGCATCCGATCGATGGCTGACGCCGCGGCCGCCCTTGAATCTGTTTCCCCTCTCGCCGAGGCACGACGCCTTGTCGTGAAGATCGGCTCCGCCCTTATCGTCGATGACAAGGGCGATATCCGGCAGGACTGGCTGGAAAGTGTTGCCGACGATATCGCGACCTTACGCCAGCGCGGGGTCGAGAGCATCGTCGTCACCTCAGGCGCCGTCGCCATCGGCCGCAAGGCGCTGGGGCTGGCCCGCACCAAGTCGCTGCGCATCGAGGAAAAACAGGGCGCCGCCGCCATCGGCCAGATCCGGCTGGTGGAGACCTGGCGCGCCGCCCTGGCCCGCCACGGCATCATCGCCGCCCAGATCCTGGTGACACCCGACGACACCGAATCGCGCCGCCGCCACCTGAATGCCCGCGCCACCTTGACGGCGCTGCTGGGCATGGGCGCGGTGCCGATCATCAATGAGAACGATACGGTCGCGACCGCCGAGCTGCGCTTCGGCGACAATGACCGGCTGGCTGCGCGCGTGGCCCAGATGGCGAGCGCCGACACGCTGGTGCTGCTCTCCGACATAGACGGCCTCTACACCGCCGACCCGCGCCGGGACCCCACGGCGGTCCATATCCCAACGGTGCCCGAGCTGACACAGGAAATCGAGGCGATGGCCGGGGAGGCGCGTCCGGGCATCAGCTCAGGCGGGATGGTGACCAAGCTGGCCGCCGCCAAGATCGCCACCGCCGCCGGCTGCCGCATGGCGATCACAGACGGGCGTGCCCACCATCCGCTATCCGGAGTGCTGGCCGGCGCCCGCGCCACCTGGTTCAGCCCCTCGGCCGAGCTCAGGACCGCGCGCAAACGCTGGATCGCCGCCCATGTCTCGGTCGAAGGCCATGTCGTCGTCGATGACGGCGCGGTCAAGGCGCTGGCCTCGGGCAAGAGCCTGCTGCCCGCCGGCGTCACCCAGGTGACCGGCGATTTCGATCGCGGCGGCCTGATCGGCGTGACCTCGAAGGACGGGCGGGAGATCGCCCGCGGCCTCTCCAACTATTCCGCCGACGAGGCGCGGGCGCTGGCCGGGCGGCATAGTGGTTTATCGGAATCGATTCTGGGCTATCGTGGGCGGGAAGAACTGATCCATCGCGACGATCTGGTGCTGACATGAGATTTCTTGCCGCCCTGTCCCTCGCAGTCGCCTTGTTTGCAGGCAGGGCGATGGCGGCGCCGGTCGATGGCATCGCCGACGCGCTCGTCACCGCCGCCAACAAAGCCGAGATCACCGCCGAGAGCCTCCCGAACGATTTCGCGCGGATGAGCCGCTTCGTGCGCCGCGATGCCGGCGGCATGGCGATCTTTTCCGACGGCGGCCCGACCGACGGCTATGTCCGGCATGCCCAGGCCCGCGTCGCCCTGTCCCCGCAGGGCGACACGACCGGGCTGGTGTTCATGGTCGCCTTCGAGCTCACGATCCAGTCCGACTTCACTTTCGAAGGCCTGTCCTCGGCGCTGGAAGGGCGCCTGGGCACACCGACATCGAGCTCCAACCAGGCCGGCAACAGCTTCCGGTCCTGGCAGATGAAGCAGGTGAACGGCCGCACCCTCACCATCGCCAAATCCCAGGCCTCGGATAACGGCGACCCCGTCACCATCGTCAGCCTGACCCAGAAAAAATGAGCGATTTCGACCCGACCGACCCTGGAAGCTACAGCTTCTGGGCAGAAGAAAATGTGCGCTTCGCCGATCTGGACATGCTGGGACATGTCAACAACAAGGCTTATGCGACCTTTTTCGAGACCGCGCGCGTCGGCTTCATGATCGAATGCGGCCTGTCGGATGGCACCAGGGTCGGCGTGGCCATGGTCCGGCTGGAAATCGACTATCGGAAGGAGATTCGCTTCCCCGCCACCTTGCGGTTGGGCGTGCGCCTCCTACGTCTCGGTAACAGCTCACTTACCCTGGCCTGTGCAATCTTTACCGACGATGTCTGCGCCTCGACATCGCAATCGACCGCCGTGCGGTTCGACACCACGACGCGGGGGTCGAAGCCGTTCTCGGCGGCGGAACGAGAGGCGCTGGAGCGGTATCTCTGATGGAAAAACCCGGCATCGATCCGATCGTGACGCCCAAGACGATCCATCGCCGGGACTATCGTCCGCCCGATTTCCGCATCCGCCATCTGAATCTGGATTTCGACCTGGAGCCGAAATCCACCACGGTCCGGGCGCGGATGGATATCGAGCGCACCGCCAAAGGCAGCGCACCGCTGGTGCTGGATGGCCGTAAGCTGGACCTCGCCTCGGTCGCGATCGACGGCAAGCCGCTGGGCCCCAAGGACTACACGGTCGATGCCGAGCATCTGACGATCGCCAAAATCGGCAAGCGCGCGATCGTCGAGATCGTGACGGTGATCGACCCGTCGTCAAATACCTCGCTGGACGGGCTTTATCGTTCCTCCGGGAATTTCTGCACCCAGTGCGAGCCGGAAGGTTTCCGCAAGATCACCTATTATCTCGACCGGCCCGACGTGATGGCGCCGATGACGGTGCGCATGGCGGCGGACAAGGCCGAATATCCGGTGCTGCTGTCCAATGGCAATCCGGTCGAGTCCGGCGACTTGCCCAAGGGCCGGCACTATGCGGTGTGGGACGACCCGTTCCCGAAATCGAGCTATCTGTTCGCGCTGGTCGCGGGCAGCCTGTCCCACATCAGCGACACGTTCGTGACCCAATCGGGCCGCACGGTGACGCTCGGCATCCATGCCGCGCCGGCAGACCTCGACAAGCTGGATCATGCGATGCGCTCGCTGAAGGCATCGATGAAGTGGGACGAGGAGACCTATGGGCGGGAATACCAGCTCGACGTCTTCAACATCGTCGCGGTCGGCGATTTCAATATGGGGGCGATGGAGAATACCGGCCTCAACATCTTCAACACCAAATACGTGCTGGCCAGCCCGGACACCGCGACCGATGTCGATTATGCCGGCGTCGAGGGCGTGATCGCCCATGAATATTTCCACAATTGGAGCGGCAACCGCGTCACCTGCCGCGACTGGTTCCAGCTCAGCCTCAAGGAAGGGCTGACCGTCTTCCGCGACCAGCAATTCTCCGCCGACATGGCGGGCGAGGCGGTGAAGCGGATCGGCGATGTCGACCGGCTGCGGCGCTCGCAGTTCCCGGAGGATTCGGGGCCAATGGCCCATCCGATCCGGCCGGACAGCTATATCGAGATCAATAATTTCTACACGCCCACGGTTTACGAGAAAGGCGCCGAGATCATCCGCATGCTGCGCACCCTGCTGGGGCCCAAGGGCTTCCGCGCCGGCATGGATCTCTATTTCGAACGCCATGACGGCCAAGCCGTCACCTGCGACGACTTCGTCCAGGCGATGCAGGACGCGACCGGCACCGATCTCAGCCAGTTCCGGGTCTGGTACGGCCAGGCCGGCACGCCCCAGGTGTCGGCGCAAGGCACATACGATGCCGAGGCCAGGCGCTATAGCCTGACCCTCAGCCAATCCACCGCGCCGACGCCGGGCCAGCCGGAAAAAGCGCCGCTGCTGATCCCGGTTCGCGTTGCGCTGATCGGCCCGGATGGCACTCCGTTCCCGCTGGACGCCACGGGCACCACGGAAAAAGTGCTCGAGCTCAAGGCCGCGAGCGCCCGCTTCGATTTCGACGATATCCCGGCCAAGCCGATCCCCTCGCTGCTGCGTGGCTTCTCCGCGCCGGTGCGGCTGGCGACCGATCTGGGCGGCCCCGAACTGGCCTTTCTGGCCGCCCATGACAGCGACCCGGTGGCGCGCTGGGATTCGGGGCAGGAGCTGGCGGTGCGGACGATGCTGGCCAGCGCCGCGCAGCCGCCGCATCCCGACGCACCCGGTCTGGTCGACCTTCTGGCCGAGGCGATCGGCACGATGCTGAAGGACCGCGATCTCGATCCGGGCCTCGGCGCCGCCATGCTGATGCTGCCCGACGCGGCTGCGCTGGCGGAATTCGTGAGCCCGGTCGATGTCGCGGCGCTGACCCGGACGGTGCGCGACCTGCGTGTGACCCTCTCCAAGCGGCTGCGCCCGGTCCTGCTCGACGTCTATGCCCGCACCGGGCCTGGCAACGGGGACAGCGAATCCGACCTGTCGGCCCAGGCAATGGGGCGACGGTCGCTGCACAACGCGGTGCTGCGCCTGCTGATGGCCGCGCCCGATGCCGAGACGATCGCGCTGGCCGACCGGCAGTTCAAGGCGGCCCGCGGCATGACCCTCCGCATCGGCGCGCTGGCCGCCCTGGCCGACACGGACGGGCCGGAGCGCGATGCCGCGCTGGCCGCCTTCTATGAGCGGCACAGGGACAATGCTCTGACCGTCGACAAATGGTTCTCGGTCCAGGCCCGCGCCGACCGGCCGCAGACGGAAGAGGATGTGCGCCGGCTGATGCGCCACCCGGACTTCACCACCGGCAATCCCAACCGGCTGCGCGCGCTGATCAGCGGCTTCGCCGACGGCAATTTCACCCGCTTCCACGACCCGGACGGCGAGGGCTACCGCCTGCTGGCCGACATCGTCGCCCATCTGGACAGTACCAACCCGCAGGTGGGCGCCCGCATGCTGGGGCCGCTGCGCCAATGGCGGCGCTTTGCCGAGCCGCAGCGCGGTAAGATGGAGGCAGTGCTGAAAGACCTGATCGAACGGGTGAAGTCGCGGGACATCTTCGAGGTTCTGAGCAAGAGTCTCGCGCCATAAGATTCCTGTTTGTTCTTGAATAGTTCCTGATCGCTGCCTATCTTGGGCGGCATGTCCAAGCTCGTGATCAAGACGGAAGTCGACGTCGTCCCCGACGTTCCGCGCAAAGGCCGGGGCGCCGTCTCCAACCGGCCGAGCGGCCGGTTCGACAGCCCCGACCGGGTGAATACCGACGACGGCTGGAGCGGCGAGCCCGAGGAATGGGAGAACGCGCCGTTCCAGACGGTGCTGGGCATCGACACGGCCAAGAAGATCATCACCCGCAACCAGTCGCCCGATATCGGGTTCGACCGCTCGATCAACCCGTACAAAGGCTGCGAGCATGGCTGCATCTATTGCTTCGCCCGTCCGACCCACGCCTATCTGAACCTGTCGCCGGGGCTGGATTTCGAAACCAGGATATTCCGCAAGCCGGACGCGCCGGAGCTCTTGAGGCAGGAGCTGTCGGCCAGGAACTACACGCCCGCCACCATCCAGCTCGGCATCAACACCGACGCCTATCAGCCCACCGAGCGGACCGAAATGCTGACCCGCCGGATATTGGAGGTACTGGCCGAGTTCCAGCACCCGGTCGGCATCCTCACCAAGTCGGCGCTGATCCAGCGGGACATCGACATCCTCGCCCCGATGGCCGAGAAGGGCTTGGTCAAGACCGGCGTATCGATCACCACGCTGGACCGCACCATGGCCCGCATCATGGAGCCCCGGGCGGCCACGCCGGCCAAGCGCCTCGAGACGATCCGGGCGCTCAAATCCGCCGGCATCCCGGTCTTCGTCATGTCCGCCCCGATCGTGCCGGGCCTGACCTGCCATGAGCTGGAAAGCATACTGGAGGCCGCGGCCGAGGCGGGCGCGGAGCGCGCCGGCATGACCATCGTGCGCCTGCCGTGGGAGATCAAAACCCTGTTCGAGGAATGGCTGCGCGGCCACTTCCCCGACCGCGCCGACAAAGTGCTGAGCCTCATCCGCCAATGCCGCGACGGCAAGCTGAACCACGCCGAATTCGGCAAACGCATGACCGGCACCGGGCCCTATGCCCAACTGCTGCAGCAACGGTTCGAGAAGGCGGTGAAACGCTATGGGCTGGATAAGGACCGCGCACGCATGAACCTGCTGCGGTTCAAGGTGCCGACGAAGCAGATGGATTTGTTTTGACTAACGCAAAGCCTTCACATCCTCCGGCTTCACCGCGTCGGTGTAGCTATTGCCGAAATGGGTGCGCACATAATTCACCACCTGCGCCACCTGGGCGTCGGTCAGGCGCTGAGCGAAGGTCGGCATCCCGTTGAAGCCGCGCAGGACCATCGTCACCGGATAACCAGCCGCTTCCAGCTTGGGATTCTTGGCCAGCGCCGGGTAACGGCCCGCCCCGGCCGCACCCTGGCCGTTCGGCATGTGGCAGCCCTGGCAGATGCCGGCGTAAAGCGTCTCGCCGGTCTGCTCGTCGAACGCATCGCCGGTGCTGAAGACAGGGGTATGCGCGGTCTCCGCCACCGCCGGCAGGGCGAGGAACAGCAGCGCGGCGGCCGGAAGCACCCTCATTGTCCCAGCGCCTTCCTGTGCAGCCTTTCGACGGCGTTCAGCGACGACAGGATCGCCCCCTCCTGCCAGGCCGGCAGATAGGAAGCGTGCTCCCCGGCCAGGACCAGGCGGTTGTCGAAGGCGCAGAGATCTTCGTAATGCGCGTCCAGAGCGTCCTCCGTCCAATTGCTGGCGCAGCCCAGGGTGAAGGGCGAGCGGTGCCAGGCCATGGCGAAGCCGTTCTCGAACTCGGCCTCATATTGCGGATGGATCTTGGCGCCGAGCGCCACGGCCCGCTTCACCCGTTCCGCCGGCGGCAGGGCGGTGAACTCGAAGGCGCGCGGCGAATCGTACTGATATGCACCCAGCAGCACGCCCTTGCCGCCGCGGTTGAAACCGAACTGCGGGTAGCCGATCTGCTCGATCGGTAGGTCGGTATAGGTGATGCCGCCATAGATCGCCTCGTCTTCTTCCCAGAAGCGGCGCTTGAACTGGAGCCCGATCTTGACCGAGGCGGCATAGGGAACCGCGCTGATCGCGGCCTTGAGCTTGGGCCCGGCATCGAGCGGGATCTGGGCCAGGACCGGCAGCGGGATGGTGCAGATGCACCAGTCCGCCGTTTCCTGGGTCACCGCGCCGGGCGATTTCGCATCCTCCCAGGCCACTGTCACCTTGGCCTCGTCCTGCCTGATGCTGACGACCCTGGCGTTGAGGCGGATCAGATCGCCGACCTCCCGCGCGAAGGCCTTGCCGATCGCATCCATGCCGCCGACCGGCTGGAACATGGTGGTCTGGTAGTCATAGAGGAAGAAATTCTCCAATCCCGACCACAGGCGGGATTGCAGCAGCTCGGGCAGGGCAATCGGCTGGCTGGGCGTCGGCCTGGCACCGGCCCCACCGCCGCGCGGCTTGTCCCACCCGCGAAATTCGGAGGCCGGCACCGGCGTATACCCGTAGTTCTTGTCGAGCGCGCCCCAGCTCTTCAGCGCCTCAAGCAGGATTTCCTGATCCTCCTTGGTCACCCCGGCATCCAGCTTGCCCTGGCTCGTGACCTTGGCCAGCAGTTCCGAGACGTGCCCCTTCAGATCCATCGCCACGCTGCGGATACGCTGCGGCTTGCCGCCGAAGGCGCGGGGCGATTGCAGATAGGCGTTATGATTAAGCTGTGTGAAAGCCTCGAGCTGGACGCCCAGGCGGCGGCAGTAATCCAGCACGCCGCGATGATGGTGCGGAATGCGCCACGGACCGGGATTGAGATAGAGGCCGGTGTCGAAGCCGCAAATCTGGGTCTCGCCCCCCAGCTCGGTATAGGTATCGCCGCCGCGCACCGTCCAGTTGCGCCCGCCGGCCCGGCTGTTGAATTCCAGTATCCTGACCGAATAGCCGGCCTTGCGCAGCTCATAGGCCGCCGTCATGCCGGCGACCCCTGCCCCAAGGATCAGCACCGAGGCACCCTTCGGCGCGGGGCTGAGCTGGATCGGCCCCTTATAGGGTGACTCCGCCGCCAGCCCCAGGCTGGTCATCGCCTGATAGGCCGCGCCGCTGCCGGCCACCACACCGATCATCGTCAGCAGATCGCGCCGATTGAAGCCCGGCACAGTTTCGTTATCCATCAACGAATCCTGACTGTTATAGACGCCAGTAGCGCGTGAAATGGGGCCCTGCGTCAAGCGCGCCATCGACGCATCCGAGGCTCGCTATTATCCTTCGCCCATGCCCGAGTCCCGCCTGCCCCATTTCAAATTCGAGCGCGCCTATGCCGGCATCGTCTGCGGCGTGGACGAGGTCGGGCGCGGCCCGCTGGCGGGTCCGGTCGTCGCGGCGGCGGTGGTGCTGCCGCGCAAGCTGCCACGTTCGGTGGCGCGCGATGTCGACGATTCCAAGAAATTGAATCTAGCCGACCGGGAGCGGCTGGACCTGGCGATCCGGGGCTGCGCCATGGTGGGCGTCGGCGAGGCCAGCGTCGCCGAGATCGACAGTGTCAACATACTGCAGGCCGCTTTCCTGGCGATGCGCCGGGCGATGGCGCAGCTGACCGTCGTGCCCGACCTGGCGCTGGTCGACGGCAATCTGCATCCGGGCCTGCCTGTGCCCTGCCAGATGGTGATCGGCGGCGACGGCATTCATCTCTCGATCGCCGCGGCCTCGATCGTCGCCAAGGTGGTGCGCGACCGGATGATGATCGCGCTGGCCGACCAGCATCCGGAATATGGCTGGCACAGCAATGTCGGCTACGCCACGCTGGCGCACCGCAACGCCTTGAAAAGATTCGGTCCTACGCCGCATCACCGCACATCGTTCGCCCCCGTGCGTGACTGTTTGGCCGTAACCATCTGACTCTGTTCGTGAAACGGGGTTGACTGCGCGAGTCCGCCACCACAAGATCGCGCCGCAATGCCGACGCGGGACCTTGATATAGCAGCCACCGGGCTTCCCATCGGGCAGATCGTCATGGGCGACTGCATCGAGCGGATGAACGCGCTTCCGGAAAAGTCGGTCGACCTGATCTTCGCCGACCCGCCCTATAACCTCCAGTTGCGTGGATCGCTGCTCAGGCCCGACAATTCCGAGGTCGACGCGGTCGACGACGATTGGGACAAATTCGCCGACTTCCAGCGCTATGACGAATTCACCCGTGCCTGGATGACGGCGGCGCGGCGCATCCTCAAGGATGACGGCGCGATCTGGGTGATCGGCAGCTATCACAATGTGTTCCGCATGGGCACCGCCATGCAGGATATCGGCTTCTGGCTGCTGAACGACGTTGTGTGGCTGAAATCCAACCCGATGCCCAACTTCAAGGGCCGCCGCTTCACCAATGCGCACGAGACCCTGATCTGGGCGGCGAAAAGCCCGGAGGGCCGCTACAAGTTCAATTATCACGCCATGAAGGGCCTGAACGACGACCTGCAGATGCGCAGCGACTGGGTGATCCCGATCTGCAGTGGCGGCGAGCGACTGCGCGACGCCAAGGGCGCCAAGGTGCACCCGACGCAGAAGCCCGAGGCGCTGCTGTTCCGCGTTCTGCTGGCGACGACCGACCCCGGCGACGTGGTGCTGGACCCGTTCTTCGGCAGCGGCACCACCGGCGCGGTGGCGAAACGGCTGGGCCGCCGCTGGATCGGCATCGACCGGGACGAGACCTATGCCGCGGCCGCGCTGGAGCGCATCCGCATCACCGAGCCGCTGGCCCGCGACGCGCTGGCCGCCACCCCGTCCAAGCGCAACGAGCCGCGCATCCCGTTCGGCCGGGTAGTGGAGCGCGGGCTGCTGTCCCCCGGCACCCAGATCTTCGATGCCGGCCGGCGCCACAACGCCGAGGTCTATGCCGACGGCACCATCGAATCCCGGACCCTGCTGGGCGCCTGCCGCGGCTCGATCCACAAGGTGGGCGCGGCGGTGCAGAACGCCCCGGCCTGCAACGGCTGGCTGTTCTGGCATTTCGAGACCGACGGCAAGGCGACGCCGATCGACATACTGCGCCAGCAGATCCGCGCGGAGCTGGCGTGAGCAACGCCCCGACCCGGGGTAAGCCGTATCGCATCTTCATCCGCGACCTGGAGATGATCGCCTCGGTCGGGGTGCATGAGTTCGAGAAGGTGCGGCCCCAGCGCATCCGCGTCTCGATCGACCTCTCGGTCGGCCCCCGCCCCTCGGACGCGACCGACACGGTCGACACCGTGCTGTCCTATGAGAATATCGTGAAAGCCGTCCGCGCCATCGTCGGCACCGGCCATTTCCACCTGATCGAGACCCTGGCGGAGAAAGTCGCAGCTGAGTGCCTGACCCACTACACGGTCAGTTCCGTGAAGGTGAAGATCGAGAAGCCGGATATTTTCCCGGACGCGGCAACTGTGGGGATCGAGATCGAGCGGCCTTAGCGGTTTTGCCAGGCCCGGCTTCACCCTCTCCTCGCCTCCCCCATCAAGGGGGAGGGACATGAAGGACGAGCTGGCACAAAAAGCCCTCTCCCTCGATGGGAGAGGGTTGGGTGAGGGTGATGCCTCCGCTACGCTCCAGCCTTCCCCATCGCGTGCCGAACCACCTTCATCATCAGGCTTGGCAGCGCGTAATCACCAAACTTATCGGGCTTCACCCATACGCCCAGCTTAGGATCACCCTTTCCCGCCACCCTGCCTGCCCACACGGCTAAGGTCAGCTCGAAATGGGTAAACACATGCCACACCTGCCCCGGCAGCACGCGCCAGTCCGCCGACACCGGCGCAGAGGCCTGGGCGGCGGCATCGGATAAAACCGGCCCCCAGGCGGTCGACGGCACCTCCATCATCCCGCCCAACAGCCCCTTCTCCTCCCGCCGGCGCAGCAGCACCGCGCCAGTGCCATCCACCAGCCAGAAGGCCACACCGGAGCGATGCGGCCGCACCGCCTTCTCCGCCTTGCGCGGCAAGGTCTCGGCAATGCCGAGGGCCAGCGCCCTGCACTCTCCGCACCACGGGCAGAGCGCGCAGGCAGGCTTGCGTGGGGTGCAGATAGTCGCGCCGAGGTCCATCAGAGCCTGGGCGAAATCGCCCGGACGGTCGGGCGGGACCAGGGATTCACCGATGGCGCGGAGTTCGGGTTTGGCCGCAGGCATCGGGGTTTCGATGGCGAAGACGCGCGACAAAGCGCGCTCGGCATTGCCGTCGACCGCGGCAGCCGGAATATCGAAGGCGATGGCGGCGATGGCGCCCGACGTGTATTCGCCGATGCCTGGGAGCGCGCGCAGGGCTTCGCGGTCGGCGGGGAAGACGCCGTCATGGCGTTCGACCACCGCCTTGGCACAGGCATGCAGGTTACGGGCGCGGGCGTAATAGCCGAGACCGGCCCATTCGGTGAGCACATCGTCAAGCGGCGCGGCAGCCAAATGGGCGACCGTCGGCCAGCGGTCTAGGAAGCGCAGGAAATAGGGGATCACCGCGGCGATCGTTGTCTGCTGCAGCATGATCTCCGACAGCCAGACCGCGTAGGGCGGCGTGCGCTGCCCCGCCGGGGCGCGCCAGGGCAGGACGCGGCGGTGGCGGTCGTACCAGGTAAGGAGCGTCGCGGAGAGGTTTTGAGGCTCAGCGACTCTGGCGGTCTTGGGCATGACGAGCCTATAACATGACGATGTCCGGTCCCCGCCATATGTCTCGCATGATCCCCGATGTCGCCGGCAAGGCGCTGGGCAAGAAGGGGCTGGGCTATGGCAAGCTGGTGACCGACTGGGCGACTATCGTCGGCGCCGATCTGGGCGAGGCGACCGCGCCGGTGAAGCTCTCATTCCCCCGGGGCGAGCGCACCGACGCAACCCTCACCATCGACATCATCCCGGCCCGCGCCATCGAGGTGCAGCATTCCATGCCGCAGCTGATCGAGCGGGTGAACGCTGTCTTCGGCTATCGCGCCGTATCGCGCATCAAGCTGGTCCAGCGCCCGCCGGCCAAGACCGCCGCGCCCCCCAACCTGCGCCCGCTGAGCCTGGCCGAGGAAAGCGAGCTGGTCGAGCTGACCCAGGCCGTTCAGGATGGCGAATTGCGTGCCGCGCTGGAAAGCCTGGGCCGCGCCATGCAGGGCAGCCGGCGCTGATTCACCGCTATTGAAATCCGGAGCGCCCCGCCGGATATTTAATAAAGTGAACTTTCTATAAGCGGCCGGGGAAGACCATGAGCAGGATTCTGATTGCAGGCGGGCTGGTGGTCGACGGCACCGGCGCTGCGCCCTTCCCCGCCGATGTCCGGATCGCCGACGGCCGCATCGCCGAGATCGGGCCGCATCTGGAGCGTCGGGCGGGCGAACGGATCGTCGATGCCAAAGGCTGCCATGTCGCCCCCGGCTTCATCGAGAGCCATACCCATTACGATGGCACGATCTGGTGGCAGCCGGAGCTCGACCCGCTGCCCGGCTATGGCGTCACCACCCAGATCATGGGCAATTGCGGCTTCTCCGCCGCCCCGATGTCGGCCGACCCGGCCATGCGGGCGGAGATCGCGAAGATATTTTCCTTCTTCGAGGATATTCCCGAGAAGCCCTTCATCGAGAAGCTGCCGTGGGACTGGCAGAGCTGGTCGGAATATCGCAAGTCGATGGAAAGGCACGTGAAGACCGCAGCCAATTACGGCGCCTTCGTCGGCCATCTGGCGATCCGGCTGGCGGCTATGGGGCTCGAGGCCTGGGAGCGCGCGGCGACTGCGGACGAAGTCGCCCGCATGGCCGCGCTGCTGGACGATGCGCTGAAGGCCGGGGCGATGGGGCTGTCCACCAACCTGATGGATCATGACTGGGGCGGCCGCCCTGTCCCGACCTTCAAGGCCGATGACGCGGAATGGACGGCGCTGATCGCCACCCTGGCGCGTTATCCGGCAGCCAGCATGCAGGTAGTGCTGGACACGACGATGCACCTGACAGCCGCCAAATACGTCCGATATCTGGCGCCGCTGTGCGAAGGCCACAAGATCCGCGTCCAATGGGCCGGGCTGGTGCCGAACCTGAAATTCCAGGCCGACCTGGTCGACGAGCTGAAGGCGATCCACGCGGAGTTCCAGCGGACAGGCAAGGACTACTGGACCGGATATGCCCATGTGCCGATCACCAGCGTGATCAATATCCGCGCCTCGCTGATCTTCGCCCAGTCGGACGAGTTCGTCTGGCATGAGGTGGTGAAGGCCGACACCGACGACGCAAAGCTCGCCCTGCTGAACGACCCGGATTGGCGGGCGCGGGCCCGCTGGTCGTGGGACAACAAGGCGCTGAAGCATTCGCCCTTCGGCTCACCCTGGAAGCTGCTGCTGCGCGATTCGGAGACCGGCGCCGGGCCGCTGGGTATGAACATGGTTGAGCTGGCTGAGCAGCGCGGCGTCCACCCGTCCGACGCGATGGCCGACTGGTTCATCGCCAATGGCCTCAGCTCCACCATCCATATGGAGCCGTTCGAGATGATCGAGGATGTCACCATCGAGCTGCTGCGCGACCCGAAGACGGTGGGCAACATCAACGACGCCCCGGCGCACGGCCAGATGTTCTGCGGCGGCGGCTACAACATGGTGCTGTTCGACACCTGGGTGAAAAAGCTCGGCGCGCTCTCGGTCGAGGAGGCCGTGCATATCCAGACCGGCCGGCTTGCCGATTATTTCAACCTGACCGACCGCGGCCGCCTGAAGCCCGGCCTGCGCGCCGACATCACCGTGTTCGACCTGGACGAGATCGAAGTCCGCGAGATCGAGAAGGTGACCGACGTCCCCAACGGCGACGGCGGCATGACCTGGCGCTGGACCCGCAAACCCGCCCCGGTGCGCCTGACGTTGGTGAATGGCGTGCCGACCTTCGAAGATGGCGCGTTTACCGGGGCGCTGCCGGGGGAGATGGTGAGCCCGGCGCTGAGCTGATTGGCTCAACAAACCGTCATTGCGAGCGGAGCGAAGCAATCCAGAGCCTTACCGATCGGTATCGGGCTAACGGCTCTGGATTGCTTCGTCGCTGCGCTCCTCGCAATGACGATGAAAATTAGCCCTCCCTGATCATCCCCAGGAACTTCACGATCAGGTCGTTGGTCTCCTTGGGCCGCTCCATCTGCACCATGTGCCCTGCGTGGCCGATCATCTCGACGGCGCGCAGGTCGCTGTACTGGTTCTTGAGCTGGCCCAGCGGGTCCTCGCCGTGGAAGCCCTCCAGGTCGACATCGTGCTCGCTGCCGATGAAGTAGAAGGGGGCCGGGTTCTTCTTGCCCTCGAATTGCTTGCGCTGTTCCCAGCGCATATCCATGGCGCGGTACCAGTTCAGCCCGCCGGTGAAGCCGGTGCGGCTGTATTCGGAGATGTAGAATTCCAGCTCCAGCTCGTTCAGCCATTTCCACGGCAGCGGCGGCGGGTTGGGCAGCACGCCGCGATAGGTCGAGCCCGGCGGGTGGTTCCACATATCGAGCAGATGATGGTCGCCTGAGAGGGCGTAATAGACCTTGGTCAGGAACTCGCGGACATTGCCGCCAAGGTCCTCGTCGGCCGGACCGTAGGGCTCGAAATAGGTGATGTGGGTGAAGTGCCGCGTCGTCATCTCCCGCGATTCGGCCAGGGGCGAGATGGCGGGGTTATGCGGGGCGACCGGGTTCTCCAGCCCGATCAGCGCGCGCACCCGCTCGGGGTGGCGGAAGGCGAGGTCGTAGGTGGCGAAGACGCCGAAATCGAGGCCGATGAACACCGCCTCTTTCTCACCCAGATAGTCCAGGATGCCGACCAGGTCGCCCACGGTGTGATCGCAGTCATACGCCCGGGGATCGGCCGGCGCCTCGGTCTGGCCCATGCCGCGCATGTCGAGCGCCACCACCCGCCAGCCCTGGGCCGCGATCACCGGGATCTGGTGCCGCCATGAGAACCAGAGATGCGGGAAGCCGTGGCAGAGCACCGCCAGCGGCCCTTGCCCCTCCTCAACCCAATGCATATTGATGCCGTTGATCTTGGCGTAGCGGTGCGTCCAGTTCGCCATTCGGCGCGTCCTTCCCCTGTTCGATTTCTTCGTCCGAACCTAGCAGGTGACGGCCCGCATGTAATGCCCGCCGACGAGCGCAAAGAAGGCGCATCGGGGCTTCTACTTATATAAAATTTATTGATAACCCGTTTATATGGGCGTTACGTTGAACGGTAGCCTGGAAAAACCAGCAAGACTCAGGCTGATGGACCTTCGATGAGGGAAAGATGCGCTTCGGCCTTCGAGTTGCCGGCCGCGCCGCGCGCCCAGTTTTTCGGCTGACGGGAGCAAGGCCAGCCGCTATCGCCCGTGCGGCATCTGCCGGGGCCGGATAAGGCATGTCCGGACCTCAATTCGTCACTGTCGGCCCGGGGCAGACCAGCAGCGGCATCGTTATCAGTTCCGGCGGCACCGAAACCATCTTCGGTGGCGGCGTGGCGATCAACACGACCGTCGATAGCGGCGGCCTCGTGCTGGTCTCGTCCGGCGGCACAGCCAGCGCAACGACGATCAGTGGCGGACAGCAGGTCATTTCCGCCAGCGGCACCGCCAGCGGCACGATTATCAGCAGCGGCGGCGTCGAACTGATCTCGTCAGGCGGCACCGCGAGTGCGACGACGATCAGCGGCAGCGGCACCGAATTCGTCTTTGCCGGCGGCCTTGCTCAGCAAACGGTCGTTCTGGCCGGCGGCAAGCAAGTCGTGTCGGCCGGTGGCACGGCCGATGGGGTGGATGTCGGCAGCGGCGGCCTCCAACTGATCTCGTCGGGCGGCGTAGCGAGCGGGACAGCGATCAGCGGCAGCGGCACCGAATTCGTCTTTGCCGGCGCCCTTGCCCAGCAAACGATCGTTCTGGCCGGCGGCAAGCAAGTGGTATCCGCCAGCGGCGGCGCCGTTGGAGCGACGATCGGCAGCGGCGGCCTCCAGCTGATCTCAGCGGGCGGCATGGCCAACGCGACGACAGTGAGCGCCAGCGGCACCGAACTCGTTTTTGCCAACGGCCGCGCCCAAGGCACGATCGTTCTGGCCGGGGGCAAGCAGATCGTCTCCGCCAATGGCATCGCCAGCGGGACATTCGTCGGCAGTGGCGGCGTGCAGCTGATCTCGTCGGCCGGCGCCTCGGTCCTGACGACAATCTCCGACGGCGGCGCGGAGCTCGTCTCGGCCGGCGGCATTGCGACCGCCACGCAGGTCGGCAGCGGGGGCGTCTTCCAGCTTCTTGCCGGCGCCGGAGCCGATGCCGCTTTCGTCGGCAGCGGCGGATCGATGGTGCTGGCCTCGGCCGCATTCGCCTCGGGTACAACGATCCTCGGGTCCGTGAGCGTCGGGTCCGGCGCCGTCCTGGCCTTTACTGCGATCAGCGCCGGCGGCGTTCTCGAGGTTGCCGGCTCCGCCTTCAGCGGCACGGCGCAGAATGGCGGGAGCGTCCAGGTCGAGGCCGGCGGAATCGCCAGCGGTATGAACCTGTCGGCAGGCGGCGCCGAAACCGTCCTGTCGGGCGGCACGTCGATCCAGACGACAGTCAACGGCGGCGGCTTCGAAATCGCCGAAGCCGGTGGCGTCATGGAGGCCACGGCGGTATCGGCCGGCGGATTCGCACAGATTCTCGGCTCTTCCGTGGATGCATCGGTCCTGGCCGGGGGGACCATACAGGTCCTGGCCGGGGGAAGCGCGACGGGTACGACACTGTCGGGCCTGGCAGGTCAGCAAGCCCAGCTCGCCTTGGGGAGCGGCGCCTTTGCAAACAACACCACCGTCGGCAGCGGCGGCGATCTGGAGGTCGCTGGGTCGGCACAATCGACGGTGGTGCTCGCCGGCGGCCTGTTCGAGGTCGATAGCGGCGGCATCGCCACCGGCCAGGTTCTCCGAGGCCCCGGGACGATGGGTCCGGACACCGCGTCCGAATATATCCAGGCCGGCGGTGCTGCCTTCAGCATCAGCGCCGCCGCCGGCGCCCAGATCACGGACTTCGGCAGCGCGCAGGATGTCTTCCTGTTCAGCGGCGCGTCGCTGACGGTCCAGAGCGGCGGCATCGCTTCGCACACGGTGCTTCAGGATAACGGCCCCTACACGAACGTCTTCGATGTCAGCGAGACCGTCTTCTCGGGCGGCCGCATCGAAGACACCTTGCTGGGTTCGGGCACCGTGCTGAGCCTTCAGGGCGGCGATGCGGACACGATCTCGGCGCTGAACGGCGCCGGCGTGGTCGTGACATCGGGTGCGATCGCCACCGACGTGCTGCTGGCGGGGGTCGTTTCGACGGCCGAATTCGGAAGGCAGGGCGCGTTCATCGATGTCACTTCCGGCGGCCTCGTCCAGAATCTGAGTGCAGTCTCGGGCGCCAATGTCCAGATCATCGGCGGCAGCGCCACCAATCTGACGATCCAGAACGGCGCGTCGCTCAGCGTCTATCAGACGGGCTACGCGTCCGGCATCGTTCTGTCGGGCGTTACCTTCGTGCCGGGCATCGGAACGGAAGGGTCGTTCGAGTTCGTCTCCGCTGGCGGCACCACCGTCGACACGACCGTAATGAGCGGCGCCACGCTGGAGATTTTCGACGGCCTTGGCTTCAACACCGACGTCGAGGATGGCGGCGCGATCGTCGTCGGCTTCGACGGCCTCGCCTCGGGCGTCACCGTATCCGGGTCCGCGGGAGGTGTCGGCGCCGTCGCCACCATCTCATCCGGCGCCCTGGTATCCGGGCTGACGATCGGCGCGAACGGCTCGGCGACCGTCACCAGGGCCGAGGTCGACGGCATCGTCGTCAGCAGCGGCGGCTTTCTCGACCTGGGCTCGAGCAGCGTCGCCAACGGCGTCATCGTATCGTCGGGCGGCACGATCGTTCTGGACGGCGGGTCGGTTTCCGGCCTGACCCTGCTGCCCGGCGCACAGGAAATCCTGCACGAAATCGTCGTTGTTTCCGGCCAGACCCTCAACGGCACCATCGTCTCTTCGGGGCAAACGCTGACCGTCCAGAGCGGCGGCTCCGCCACCCTGACAACCGTATCGAGCGGTGGCTTCGTAACGATCGAATCCGGAGGCGCCGCCAGCGGCGTCACCGTCTCCGCCGGCGGGGTGGTCCTGGACTCGGGAACCGTGTCCAACGTCTCGGCGGTCGGCGGCGGCGAGTTCCTGCTGTCGGGCGGGAGCGCGAACGGTCTCGTCGTGAAGGGGACCAGCGGGTTCACCCCGTCCTTCGGCTTCATCAGCGGAGGCTCGGTCACCAACATAACTGCGACCCTGGGCGGCAATATCGACGTCACCAGCGCCTTCGCCGGCACCGCGTTCGTGACCTCGGGCGGAGCCCTCAATCTGGAAGCGGGCGCCACCCTGTCGGGCGCGACGGTTTCGGGCAGCGGGATCGTCAATGGCAGCCCGCGGAACGCATTTCTGGGCCTGGTCAGCGGCGCCTCGGCCACCAGCGTGACCGTGGGCGGTTCCGGCACGCTGAACCTGAACGGTGGGACGGCCTCGGGCGTGACGCTGTCGAACGGGGGCGTTGCGTCGGTTGCCGTGGCCGGCGCCGCCCTGGCCGTCACGGTCGGCACCAGCGGCTCGCTGCAGGTGGCATCGGGCGGCGTTGCGTCCGGCGTCACCCTGTCGGGCGCCAACGCGTTCGAGGATATCTTCGCCGGAGGCACCACGAGCCGCACGACAATCGGGAATTCCGGCTTCGTCGATGTCTTCAGCAGCGGCACGGCGGTGACGGTCATGGTCAGCGGCGGCGGCCAGCTGTTCGTCGGCCAGGACAGCGTCGCCAGCAATGTCACTGCGATCGGCTCGACCACCACCGCCGGCAACGGCACGGCGATCGTGACCGTATCGGGCGGCCAGATCGTCGGCCTGACGGTCCGCAGCAGCGGCGGCGTTTTCGTCGACAGCGCGGGAAAGGTCAGCAATGCGGTCGTCAGCTCCGGCGGGACGCTCAATATCGAGGCGGGCGGCACCGCCAGCGGCATCACCGTTTCCTCCGGCGGCATCATTCTTCTCGATGGCGGCACGGTCTCGGGCCTGACGCTGCTGAGCGGCGCACGCGAGATCATTCACAGCTTCGTCTCGGCCGGCCAGACGGTCAGCGGCCTTGTCGTCTCCAACGGCAACTTTCAGCAGGTGAATTCAGGCGGCTCAGCCGTTTCCACCACCGTGCTTGCCGGCGGCGAACTGATCTATGCCGGCGGCACGATCGTCAGCGCCACCGTCAGCTCGGGCGGCGAAATCGGCATCAATGGCGGTGGCGTCAGCGTCAGCGGCTTGCGGATCGGCGTTGGCGTGGTCCTGTTCGTCGCTTCGGGAGGCACCGCCGTCAACGCGATCGTCAGCAGGGGCGGCGCGTTCGTCAACGGCGTCGCGAATGGCGGACAGATCCTCAGCGGCGGCCATCAGACCGTCACCGGATCGGGCGCGGTGGCCAGTGGCGTCCTGGTGTCGGGCGTACAAGGCTCGTCGAGCGCCTTCCAGACCGTCTCAGGCGGCGGGCTGGCAATCGGCACGACGGTGGGCAGCGGCGGCCTTCAGATCGTCGGGTCCAGCGGGACGGCAAGCGGCACGACCGTGCAGAGCGGCGGCACGATCAAGATCCTGGGCAACGGCAACGCGGTCGGCCTCGTCATCAGCAGCGGCGGCACCGAGGTGCTGGACAGCGGCGGAACGGTCAGCGGGATCACCGTCAGCAATGGCCAGACGCTGATCGTCAACGGCAATGGCTCCCGCGGGAATGCGCAAAGCGTCACGGTCGGAAGCGGCGGCACGGTGATCATCAATGGCGGCCGGATCAACAATCAGGTCTTTCTGAACGGCGCCACGGTAGGGGTCGGCAGCGGCTCGAACCTCAGCGGCTTTATCGTCAGCGGCGGCATCACGCTGGAGGCGCAAAGCGGCGGCACGCTGAGCAATGTGGAAATCACCAGCGGCAACACGATCCGGCTCCAAGGCGGTACCGTCAACGGCCTTACGGTCGATAGCGGCGCCACCGAGATCGTGGATGCCGGCGCGGTCGCCGCCAGCCTGATCGTCACCAACGGCGTCACCGCCGTCGTGGCATCGGGCGGCACCGCGACCGGCGCGTCCGTCAAATCCGGCGGCAGGCTGAGCTATATCGGCGGCGTGGCCAATGGCGTGACGGTTTCGAGCGGCGGCACCCTGACGCTCGTCTCCGGCGCATCGGTGAGCGGCATGGCGATCTCGCGGGGCGCGACGCTGATCCTTTCGGCCGGCGCCACCGCCAGCGCGGTCCAGGTCGCGAAGGGCGGCGAGATCGTCTATGCCGGCGGGACCTTCAGCGCACCGAAGGTCAGCGCGGGCGGCCTGATCGGGCTGGCTTCCGGGGCGCAAGTGAGCAGCATGGTCGTCAGCACCGGCGTCACGATGCTGGTCGCCTCGGGCGCCGCCGCCAGCGCGACCATCCTGCGCGGCGGCTCGGAAATCGTCTCGGCGGGCGGCTCAGTCGTCGGCACGGTGACGATGAGCGGGGCCTGCGACCTGTCCGTCGCGGCGCCGACCAATGTGTCGCTGAAGATCTCCGGCTTCGGCGCCGGGGACCTGTTGCGCCTTGCGAGCTTTCAGGCTGGCGCGGGCGAGACACTGTCTTTCGTCGAGAATGCCGCGAACACCTCAGGTACGCTGACGGTGACGCGGGGAACGCAGAAGGCGACGATCACCTTGTTCGGCCAGTATGTCGCGGCCGGCTTCCATGTCGGCACCGACGGCGCGGCCGGTTCGGTGATCACCTATTCGACGGTCACCTCCGCCGCCCAGGTGCCGAATCTCGCCCCGGCAAGCGGATAATGTAACTTTTTCGATATTCCGCCTGTGAAATCATTGGCCGATCAGAAAAATTTTAGGTAAAATCCCCCGCATGACCGCTGCGGCCCCTCGCCAGGGACCGCTCCGGTCATCTGAGGGCCGGTTTGGCCGTCAGCTTCTACATCCGGAGGCGGTAGCGACCTGCGAGACCGCGCTCCAATCCTTACAGCCCGCGCTTCCGGCTTCGGCCGTGCGCGGGCTTTTTCTTTGAACCCCACAGACCGTATTAGTCCTTATGCCTTTTAAGGGCTAATACCTATCGACGGCAGAGGTCGAATCAGCGAGAAACGCAAGTAACGGCCATGGTGGCCGTTATCTTTTCGAGGGGCAGCTCATCTGCGAGCCCAAGCCTCTCCAGACTTGAAGCCCGCGCTCCGGCAAAGCCACGAACGCGGGCTTTTCTTTTACTAGTCGCCGCTATGGTTGCCGACCAGCACCTCGCGCTTGCCGACATGGTTGGCGGTGGAAACCACGCCTTCCTTTTCCATACGTTCGATGAGCCGCGCCGCCTTGTTATAGCCGATCTGGAGGTGGCGCTGGACGAAGCTGGTCGAAGCCTTGCCCTCGCGGGCAACCAGAGCGACGGCCTGGTCGTAGAGGTCGTCGCCGGAGCCGCCGCCTTCCTCACCCAAGGCCAGCGCCATGTCGTCGGGGAAGTCGTCGTCCTCGGTCACCTCGTCGACATAGTCGGGCTCGCCCTGGGTCTTGAGATAGGCGACGATCTTCTCGACCTCCTGGTCGCGCACGAACGGGCCGTGGACGCGGGTGACGCGGCCGCCGGCGGCCATGTAGAGCATGTCGCCCTGGCCCAGCAGCTGCTCCGCGCCGGACTCGCCCAGGATGGTGCGGCTGTCGATCTTCGAGGTGACCTGGAAGGAGATGCGGGTCGGGAAGTTGGCCTTGATCGTGCCGGTGATGACATCGACCGACGGGCGCTGGGTCGCCATGATCAGATGGATGCCGGCGGCGCGCGCCATCTGCGCCAGGCGCTGGATCGCGCCCTCGATATCCTTGCCCGCCACCAGCATCAGGTCGGCGAACTCGTCGACGATCACGACGATATAGGGCAGTTCCTTCAGGTCGAAGGCCTGGTCCTCGAACACCGGCTTGCCGGTGTCGGCATCGAACCCGGTCTGTACCTTGCGGGTCAGCATCTCGCCGTTTTCCCGCGCTTCGCGCAGGCGCTGGTTGAAGCCGTCGACATTGCGCACGCCCAGCTTTGACATGGCACGGTAGCGGTCTTCCATCTCCCGCACGGTCCATTTGAGCGCGACCACCGCCTTCTTCGGGTCGGTCACGACCGGGGCCAGCAGGTGCGGGATGCCCTCATAGACGGAGAGTTCCAGCATCTTGGGATCGACCATGATGAAGCGGCAGCGCTCGGGCGGCAGGCGATAGAGCAGCGACAGGATCATCGTGTTGATCGCCACCGACTTGCCCGAGCCGGTGGTGCCGGCGACCAGCAGATGCGGCATGCGCGCCAGGTCGGCCACGACCGGCAGGCCGCCGATATCCTTGCCCAGGATCAGCGGCAGCTTCACCACGTTGGTCTGGTAGTTATCGTTGTCCAGAATCTCCCGCATATAGACGGTTTCGCGCTTCTGATTCGGCAGCTCGATGCCGATCACGTTGCGGCCGGGCACGACGGCGACGCGCACGGCCAGCGCGCTCATCGAACGGGCAAGGTCGTCGGCCAGGCCGATGACGCGGGACGACTTGGTGCCGGGCGCGGGCTCCAGCTCATAGAGCGTCACCACCGGGCCGGGGCGGATATTGACGATGTCGCCCTTGACCCCGAAGTCGGACAGCACGCCGGACAGCAGCTCGGCATTGCGCCGCAGGAACTCCTCGTTCAGCTCGGGTGAGCGGGCTTCCGGCGGCGCGGCCTGCAGCAGCTCGTGCGGCGGCAGCATATAGTCGGTCGGCTCGGGCAGGTTGAGGGTCGACTGGCGCGGATCGATCGCTTCGGCCTTCTTCGCCGCGCCGGCCATGATGCGCGGCGGCTTGCGCAGTTCCCTGGCCGGCTCCGCGGCGGGCGCGGCGATCCTACCGCCGCCGATTTCCGGTTCGCGGCGAACACGCGCGCGCACCGGTTCCAGAACCTCGTCGTCATCCTCGCTACGCGCACGGCGCAGATTGATGCTGGGGAGACGGATACCGGGGAAGCTGAAACCCGAGAACAGGCGCCCCCTCCAGATACCGGCCCCGGCGACCGCGCCGAAGGCGGCGCGCCAGGCGGCGAAGCTGATGCCGAAGGTGGCGGAGAGCAGGACGATGGTCAGCACTGCGATCAGCGGCCAGGCGATCCAGATGCCGCCGCCGCCGGTCAGGCCACCGATGCTGCGCGCGCTGCCCTTCAGGATCGCGTCGCCGACGCTGCCGCCCAGGCTGACCGCGAGCGGCCAGGCCGGGAAAGGCTTCAGGATGGCCAGCATCGCCGACGCAACCAGAAGTGACGGAAACAACAGGATCAGGCGGCGCCACAGGGGCACGATCCGGCGATGGCGCAGCAGGCCCGCGCCCCAGGCAGCGATCGCCAGCGGCAGCACATACGAGGCCAGGCCGAGCGTCTGGATGAACATGTCGGCGAAATAGGCACCGGGAAGTCCGAGCAGGTTGCGGGTATGGCGCACCCAGGCCGGCGGCAGGGAAACGTTCCAGGACGGATCGCCGGCGTTGAAGGTCGCCAGCGCGCCGATCAGCGCGATCGCCACCGCGATATGACCGAGGCCCGCCAGCTCGGTCAGCCGGCGGCGGAAGAATTCCTCGGCGCTGTTCGGCAGCAGGGTTGCAAGACGCGAGGTACGGGCGCGCGGGGCGGCGCCGCGCGGCAAGCTACGGGCGGTCGTTGCAGGCATGGTTCAGTGGCCTCCCGGGTTAAGCAGATCGGCGACGCGATCGAGCGCGGGGCCGAGTGTTTCGTTGTCATGGACCAGTGCGACCCGGATGAAGCAGTCGCCGGGATTGACCCCGTCCGCGTCGCGGCGGCCGAGATAGGCGCCGGGCAGCACGCGGATCGCGGCGTCGCGCCACAGCCTCACCGCGGCCGCCTCCCCGTCGCCCACTTCGAGCCACAGGAAAAAGCCGCCGGCCGGGCGATAGAAACCGGCCCGTCCGCCAAGCGACTTCTGCGCCAGATCGACCTTGGCGCGGTACATGTCGCGGATGTCCACGGCATGCGCCTCATCGGCCCACAGAGCGGCGGAGGCTGCCATGATCGGCAGCGGCGGGGCGCTGGAGGCATAGGTGCGCAGGCGCTGCATCAGCGCGATCGCCTTGCGATCGCCGGCGACGAAGCCGGAGCGCAGGCCCGCGGCGCTCGAGCGCTTGGACAGGCTGTGGAAGACGACCACGTTGGCAAACGGGTCTTCCGCGCCATCGTCCAGCGCCACCGCGGCCTCAAGCGCGCCGGCCGGCGGGGCCTTGTCCCAGATCTCGGCGTAGCATTCGTCGACGGCGAGCACGAAATCATATCGCCGGGCAAGGCCGATGGCCTTTTTCAGATAATCCAGGCTGGCGACCGCCCCTTCCGGATTGGACGGGGTGCAGAGATAGAGCAGCACCGTACGCTCCAGCAGCGCCGGGTCGAGCTGGTCGAGATAGGGCAGGAAATTCTGCTCCCGCCGGGTCGACAGCGGCACGGCCTCGGCCCCGGCCAGATGGCCGGCGGCGGCGTAGGTGGCATAGCTGGTGTTGGGGAACAGCACCGCGGCGTTCGGCCGCCCGCTGTCCTGGGCGGCGACGGTGGCGATCTGGAACAGCGCCTCGCGCGTGCCCTGGACCGGCAGGATCGCGCGGTCGGGGTCGACGGCCCCTTCGGGCAGGCGGTAGCGGCGGTTCAGCCAGCCGGCGACGGCACCGCGGAAGGCCGGGGTGCCGGCGATCGGCGGATAGCGGCCCCAGTCGTGGGCATTGGCGGCAAGCGTGTCGGCGACGATTTTCGGCGGCTGCGATTGCGGCTCGCCCACGGCCAGATTCAGCACCGGCCGGCCCGCAAAAGGCGGAACTTTCCCCAGCAGCCCGGCCAGCCGGGTGAAGGGGTAATCGGTCATTCCGCTCAGCCGAGCGTTCAACATCACACTGCCTGCTTTTGCGTTATCCGGCGGATAAATCGGCAGGGGAGTCTACGCAAAGACGGGTTTCAGCACAAGCATGCTGAACGATTCAGAACGACTCTAGAGTGACTTACGGCCTACTGCTCCGATTCCACTTGAAATGGCGGAAATCATAGGGGTTTGGTCGCCCCGATGAAGGCGGCGGCGATCAGCAGGGCATAGAGAATGAGCGAGGCGACCGATGCGATGTCGATGGCGCGAGCGATCTTGGCCGGAACGGGCGCGCGGATGGCCGAAAGCTCGTCCAAGGCAGGCCGCAGCCGATGCATCGCCTCGCCGATTTCCAGCGCCGGCAGCGGCACCAGCCCGAACAGCGCCATCTTCAGCGCCAGCCACTTGCCCGTGATCTGGTCGCCGACAAACAGCTGGTAGCCGCCATAGACGATGAAGGCCAGCCCGCCCAGGACCATCAGCGCGCCTTCGACCTTGCGCAGCATCTGGGCGTTGGGCGTCTCGGATTCGCGCGGCACCGACCAGACGAAGGCGACCCAGACGACCGTCAGCAGCCAGAACAGCGCCAGCCACACCCCGGTGACCGGCGATCCCCAGCTCTGCGCCAGGGTCAGGCCCACCGCCGGGGTCAGCGCGAAGGCCGTGCGCGGAATCCGGTCCAGCCGCATCGCCAATCTGAGTGTAAAACCGCGATGCTCCGGGTCCAGCTTGGACGAGCGCGCCTGGCGCACCAGCGCCAGCACCCCCAGATGGCCGCCGAACCAGCCGGCAAACAGCAGGACATGGACGAAGATCAGGACGGTGTAGAAATCCATGCGGTTTGCGCTCCCTCATCCAGCGACTCGGGAATGCTACGGCATCACGGAGTCTTCTGGCTAATGGGAACGGTAACTGAGCCAAGGAAAAGGTCGTTCCCGCTTCATCGCCAGTCTGGCAATGTTCCGGAATGCCTACGCCCGCCGAAGCCATTGCCGCCGAGCTGAAACGCGTCTTTCCCGCGACACAGGGAAAACCGCTGAAGTCGCTGGTCGATAACCCAGAGGATTGTGAATCGTCAGAAGTGGCTGAGGAATTTGCTGGCAAAGACGACTGGATGATTCTGCCGCCGGAATTCCTCGACTCTGTGCCTAACGGTTTGGGAAGCGCGTTAAGCTTTCTGTCCAACGAGGCGGCCTGCTTCTACATTCCGGCTTTCATTCGGGCCGACTTAGAAGGTCAGCTCTGCCGCGTCGACCCGATATTCCATCTCTGTCAGGGTTTTGACGATCTATCGCGGGATTATCGAATTCGGCCGCGCGAAGAGCGGACCTGGACCGATGTCAATCGGGCGCGGTGGGCAGGCCTGAACAAAGAGCAGGCGACCGCCATTGTTCATTACCTGGAGTGGCGTGTCGAACGGGATGGTCCCGATCTGGCCTACCAGTGTGTCGAAGCCCTGAAGGCCTATTGGTACGAACGCGCCGCTCTTTAGTTCGCACCTCTTACCGTCATGGCCGGGCTTGACCCGGCCATCCACGCGGAACGACCGGCCGCTAGTCTCCGTAGTTCAGCACCGACGGAGGGCCGTGGATGGCCGGGTCAAGCCCGGCCATGACGTATTCTTCTGGTATGGGCGATTACTCCGCCGGGGGCAGTACCGGTTCGTGGCTGTGGTCGGTGGCCAGCAGCCGCTTCAGCTTCGGCACGATCCAGCGCTGCAAGTCGTCGAAAACGCTGAACACCGCGGGGATCACCACGAGGCTGAGCAGAGTGGATGTCACCAGGCCGCCGACCACGGCGATCGCCATCGGCGAGCGGAAGTCGGAATCGGCGCCGAAGCCGGCGGCGATCGGCATCATGCCGGCGATCATCGCAACCGTGGTCATCAGGATCGGCCGCGCCCGCTTGCGGCCGGCATCGATCAGCGCCTCGGTGCGCGACAGGCCGTGGTCGCGGATCGCAACGATGGCGTATTCGACCAGCAGGATCGAGTTCTTGGTGACGATGCCCATCAGCATCAGGAGGCCGATCATCGCCGGCATCGAGATCGCCTTATGCGCGATCATCAGCGCCACCAGCGCCCCGCCGATCGACAGCGGCAGCGCCATCATGATGGTCGGCGGCTGGAAGAAATTGCCGAACAGCAGTACCAGCACGGCGAAGATGAGCAGCAGTGAGGCGGCCAACGCGGTGCCGAAATCCTCCTGCAGCACGCCCATCTGCTCGGCATTGCCGTATTTCGACAGATGCACCTCGGGCGGCAGATTCTGCAGCACCGGCAGGGCATAGATCTTGTCCAGCACCGGGCCGATCTCGGCGCCCGCGAACAGGTCGCCCTCGACCGCGATCTTACGGCTGCGGTCGAAACGGTCGATCTGCGCCGGCCCCGCACCCATGGTCACGTCGGCCACCGACTTCAGCGGCACCGAGGCGCCGCTGGAGGTCATGACGCGCAGGTTCCTGATCGTCTCAATATTGTCGCGCGCCTCCGGATCGAGCTGGACGCGGATCGGAATCTGGCGATCGCCCATATTGAACTTGGCCAGATTCTGGTCGAGGTCGCCCAGGGTCGCCAGCATCGCCACCCGGCCGATCTGCTGCACCGAGACACCTTCGCGCGCCGCCCGGTCGAACATCGGCTTGATCAGCACCTCGGGCCGCTGAAGGCTGGCGGTGGAGGAGACATTGACCACCGAGGAGATCGTCTGCACCTCGGTCAACAGCTGGTCGGCCGCCCTCTCCAGCTCCGGGCCCTCGTCGCCGGACAGGATGACCGAGATATCCTTGTCGCTGAAGCCGGTGCCCGAGAAGCTGAAGCGGATGCCCGGCACCGCCAGCATCGCCGGCCGCATCGCGGTCTCGAACTGCTTCTGGGTCAGCTCTCGCTCGCCCCGCGGCTTCAGCTTGACGAACAGGTTGGCCTTGCGGATATCGCCCTGGCCGCCGGCCGAGACCAGCACATGGGCAACCTCGGGCCGAGCCCTGAACATCTCGGACAGATGGCCGGTGACGACGAGATTGTCGGCCAGGGTCGAGCCCGGCGGCAGCTCCACATGCAGCTGGGACTCGCCGATATCGATATCTGGAAAGAAGCCGGTGGGGATGAAGGGGATCAGCGCGACGGAGCCGAAGAAGATCAGGGTCGCGCCGATCATGACGAACCAGCGATGCCCGAACTGCCAGCGCAGGGCGGGCACCGAGAGGCCGCGCCAGCGGAAGGCCGGCAAGGACAGCCAGCGTTGCCCCATCGACCAGCGCAGCACGCGCAGATAGAGGTTCAGCCAGGGCGGCGGCGTTTCCTCCGGATGGGACTTCAGCAGATAGGCCGCCATCATCGGCGTGATCAGGCGCGCGACCAGCAGCGAGAAGAACACGGCGACGGCGACGGTGATGCCGAACTGGCGGAAGAACTGGCCCGGCACGCCGCCCATGAAACTGACCGGCAGGAACACGACAATGATGGTCGCAGTGGTGGCGATGACCGCGAGACCGATCTCGTCGGCGGCCTCGAGCGCGGCCTGGAAGGGTTTCTTGCCCTGGCGGATGTGGCGGACGATGTTCTCGATCTCGACGATCGCGTCGTCGACCAGGATGCCGACCACCAGCGACAACGCCAGCAGCGAGATGCCGTTCAGGGTAAAGCCCAGCATCTTCATGATCGAGAAGGTCGGGATCGCCGACAGCGGCATGGCGGCGGCGGAGATCAGGGTCGCCCGCCAATCGCGCAGGAACCAGAAGACGACCAGGATGGCGAGTATCGCGCCGATGCTGAGCGCCTCGACCGAGGCCTGATAGGTGTCCTGGGTGAACTCGACGCTGGCGAAGACCTGCTTGAACTCGATGCCGGGATAACGCTGCTTCAGCATCTCCACCTGCTTCATCACGTTTTTGTAGATCGTGACGTCGCTGGTGTTGGGAGAGCGCTGGACGTTGAAGGAGACGACCGGTACGCCGTCATAGCGCGCGGCCTGGCGCTGCTCGCTGGGCCCGTCGATCACCTTGCCGAGTTCGCTGAGGCGCGCCTTGCGGCCGCTGGGCAGTGAAATCTCGGTGTTGCGCAGATCCTCGACGGTGTGGGCGCTGCCCAGGGTACGGATCGACTGTTCGGCCCCGCCGACATTGCCGCGGCCGCCGGGCATGTCGACATTGAGCGCGACCAGCTGGGCATTGACCGCATCGGCGGTGATGCCGAGCGCGATCAGGCGCTGGGGATCGAGCTCGATCCGGACTTCGCGGTTCACGCCGCCGACGCGCTGGATCAGGGCCACGCCCTTCACCGACAGCATGGCGCGGGAAATGTCGTTATCGATCAGCCATGACAGCTGCTCGGTATTCATCCCGGGCATGACGACGCTGAAATAGACGATCGGCTCGCCGGCGACATTGATGCGCTCGACCACCGGCTCGAGAATGTCCTGCGGCAGGTCCTGGCGGACCTTGGACACGGCGTCGCGCACGTCGTTGACTGCGCGGTCGGTATTGCTGCCGATGGCGAACTCGACCGTGGTGACCGAGCTGCCGTCGGTGATGGTCGACTGGATATGGTCGATCGAGCCCAATCCGGCGACGGAATCCTCGATCTTCTTGGTGACCTGGACCTCCATTTCGCTGGGCGCGGCGCCCGGGCGGGTGACGGTCACCGACACCATCGGCACGTCGATATCCGGATTGTCGGTGATGTCCAGCGACAGGAAGGATATCAGGCCGGCGATGGTCAGCAGGATGAAAAGGACGACCGGCGGGATCGGGTGGCGGATCGAGACCGCCGAGATATTGAACCTCACCGGACGATACCCTGGGCAGCGCCCGAGGCCGTCGGGGGCCCAAGCGGCGCCTCGACCCGCACCAGGTCGTTGTCCTTCAGATAGCCTGCGCCGGCCAGCGCCACGCGCTCTCCGGCCGACAGGCCGCTCACGATCTCGACCTGCCCGTTGACGCGGGCGCCGGTCTCGACCATGCGCAACCTGGCACGATTGTCGGCATCGACGATGAAGACGGCGGGCTTGAAGTCCTTATAGACGATCGCCTGGGCCGGCACCTGAAGCACATCGGCCTGGCCGGTGTGGATTTCGCCATGGACGAACATGCCGGGCTTCAGCGCCGGGTCCTCGGGCAGGGCGACATAGACCATGCCGATACGGGTCTGCGGATCGACGGTGGCGCCGACCAGGCGGATCTTGCCCTGGAAATGCTGCGGGTCGCCGTCGTTGAGGACGATCGTGGCCGCCTGCCCTTCCTTCAGCCGCGGCATATCCATCTCAGGCACCTCGGCCTGGAGCTCGACCCGGTTATCGCGGATCATGCGATAGAGCTGTTCGCCCACCGACACGACATTGCCGAGCTTGGCCATGCGTTTGGAGATGGTGCCGTCGGTGGGCGCACGGATTTCGGTCTGGGCGAGCTGGGCCGCGCGCTCGTCGGCGATGGCCTGGGCCGTCGCCAGGTTCTGACGGGCGACATTCACGTCGGCCTGGGCGGCGCTGAAGGTCGTCTCACGCTGCTCGGCGGTCTGGCCGCTGATGAAGCCGTTCTTCGACAGCTCCTTGGCGCGGCGGACGTCGGAATTGGCGCTGCCCGACATCGCCTCTGCCTTGCGGATACCGGCCTGGGCCTGCGCCACCGCGGCCATGGCCTGGGCGTACTGGGCCTTGAGCACGGAATCGTCGAGCTTGGCCAGAAGCTGGCCCTTGGCGACCTTGTCCCCTTCCTCGACGGCGACCTCGACGATCGCCAGCCCGCCGGCCTCGGTGCCGACCGGCAGCTCGTCCCAGGCCGCCAGCGAGCCGTTCACGACCAGCGCACGGGCAAGCGGCGCCTGGACGACGGTGCCGACGGTTATGGTCTGGACCGGGGCCACCTTCACCACGGCCGGCGCATGCCCGATCAGCCGGGAACCTGCGACCGCGACGGCAACGAGCGCCAGCGCGCCCAGCCCGATCGCCCAGCGGCGGGAAATGCGGGACGGCCGCGCCAGGGGCAGGCTCCAGCGGCGCGCCGTGTCGACCTGATCGGTCGGCTGGGCAGCGGCGTCCACGAGGGTCGGAACGGGTTTCAGTTGCGCGGACATGCAGGCCTCAGATGCTTCACTGCGTGAAATATTTACTCTTTGAATTTTTTACAAGACGCCCGGGGCGCCTCATTTCCGGTCTGCCGCGGCTTTGCAGGAACCGTGCCAATCGTTGTTTCACGCATTTCGGCCACTTATGCGGCGCAGAATAGCCGAAAATGAGGGTTTTTCTCAACCACAGGTGTGAGGAAGTGCGATCGGGCCGTTCCGGCAAGCTTGCAATACATTAAGGCGGTTTCGTGGCTTTTGGATTCCTGCGCCGTGAATCGCATTACTGATTTGCGGTGTTGCTCCCTTGCACCAGCGCTTAACTAAGACAAACTAAGGGTTGAAGGCCGCGCATGTCAGGCATTCCAGTTGGAATCCGCAGGAGCGGTATTGGCACCCATGGGAGTGTGTTGATGAGGATTCACAGACTGAGGGCCATGCGCGCGTCCGTTGGAACGGCGACCGCGGCGCTGGCATTATGCATTGGTTTCGGCACGTTGCCGGCCGCGACAGCCTTGGCGGACCTTCCGCCGTCCTTCGCGCCGCTGGTCGACCAGGTGAAAGGCGCGGTGGTCAATATCTCCGCCACCGAGGTCGAGCCGCAGCAGGTGGCCGGCGCAGACGACCAGGACGGCCAGCTGCAGCAGATGCCCCCCGGCTTGCAGGAATATCTCCGGCGCTTCGGCGGCGGGCAGGGCGGCCAGGGAATGCGGCGCATGCATCCCAACCAGATGAAGGTCGCCGGCTCGGGCTTCATCGTCGATCCTTCGGGTTATGTCGTCACCAACAACCATGTCGTGAAGAACGGCAAGGATATCAAAGTGACCCTGCAGGACGGCACCAGCCTGAACGCCAAGGTGGTCGGCACCGACCCGATCGGCGACCTGGCCGTGCTGAAGGTCGATGCCGGGCATCCGCTGCCCGCCGTCCAGTTCGGCGACAGCAACAAGACGCGGGTCGGCGACTGGGTCGTTTCGGTCGGCAACCCGTTCGGCCTGGGCGGCACGGTGACCGCCGGCATCGTTTCAGCCAATGGCCGCGACGTGCCGACCGAAGAGCATTCGGCCTATGTCGACTATCTGCAGATCGACGCCCCGATCAACCAGGGCAATTCCGGCGGCCCGACCTTCAATGAGGAAGGCAAGGTCATCGGCATCAATACCGCGATCTATTCGCCGTCGGGCGGCAGCGTCGGCATCGGCTTCGCCATCCCGGCCAACATCGCCAAGCCGATTGTCGACCAGATCCAGAAGAGCGGCTCGGTGACGCGTGGCTGGCTGGGCGTGCAGATGCAGCCGATCACCCCGGACATGGAGGATGCGCTGGGGCTGAACAGCACCAACGGCGTCGTCGTGGCCGACGTCGTCCATGACGGGCCGGCCGCCAAGGCCGGGATCAAGAGCGGCGACGTGATCGTCGGCTTCGGCGACCAGACGGTGAAGAACACGCATGAGCTGGCGCTGGCGGTGGGCAACACCAAGCCGGGCGATACCGTCCCGACCAAGGTCCTGCGCGACGGCAAGGAAGAGACGATCAAGGTCGCCATCGACACGCTGAAGCAGGGCAAGAACGGCGGCATGCCTGACGTGTCCGAAGGTGAGAAGGGCGGCCTCGGCCTCAACCTGGCGCCGCTGGACAAGAACACGCGTGAGCAGCTGGGCCTCGCCAACTCCACCCAGGGCGCGGTTGTCGCCGGGGTGAAGCCCGACAGCCCGGCCGAGCAGCGCGGCATCCAGACCGGCGACCTGATCGTCAGCATCGACAACGTCAAGGTCGAAAGCCCGGCCGACGCCGCCGAGGCCGTCAAGAAAGCGACCAAGGCCGGCAAGAAGGCCGTTCTGGTCCGCATCAACCGCGACGGCAATACCGCGCTGATCCCGGTCCCGCTGAAGGGCGACGGCTGACCGGTCTTCCGGTTCCGTAAAAGACGCCGCGCCTGGGCAACTGGGCGCGGCGTTTTCTTTTTGGCCGTTCCTTCCTCGTCATTCCCGCGAAGGCGGGAATCCAGCCTGGAGCCGCGTCCGCGGCGGCATAACTCTTTCGGTGCGAACCGACGCATTCCTGGATTCCCGCCTTCGCCGGAATGACGATCTAGAAATTGGAATCACCGGACGATCACCCAGCGCAGAGCAAACATCCGATAAACTCATGTCAAACTGGCCGGTCACCGCCTGTAGGATGACCGCATGGCACATCGCTTCATGATCGCCGATGTCTTCACCGAGCAGGCCTTCGGCGGCAACCAGTTGGCCGTGTTTCCGGATGCCGCGGGCATCTCCGACGCGCTGATGCAGGCCTATGCGCGGGAGCTGAACTTCTCAGAGACCACATTTGTCCTGCCGCCGCGCAAGCCCGGCCACACGCACCGCGTGCGCATCTTCACGCCCTATCACGAGCTGCCTTTTGCCGGGCATCCGAATGTCGGCACCGGGGTTGTGCTGGCGGCGCTGGCGAAACGGGCCGGCAAGGGCGACCGGCAGGACTTCGTCTTCGATGAGGATGTCGGCACCGTCCATGTTTCCGCCAGCTTCAGCGAGGAACGCGGCTTCGCCGAGCTGACCCTGGACGGCGCGGCCGAAATCCGCCCGTGCGATGTGCCGCGGGCGGCCCTGGCGCGCATGGTGTCCTTGCCCGAAGACAGGATCGGGGCGAAAGCGCCCTGGCTGGCCAAGGCCGGCATCTCCTTCGCCTGCATTCCGCTGGCCGATTTCGACGCGGTGGCTTCGGCGCGGTTCGATACGTCCGCCTGGGCCGAGGCGTTCCCGCCGGACGCCTGGGCGCGCCAGATCTATGCGGTCGCCGGCGACTATGCCCCGGGCGGCACGATCAAGGTCCGGATGTGGGGCCCCAGCGTCGGCGTCGCCGAGGACCCCGCGACCGGCAGCGCGGCCGGAATCCTGGCGAGCAGCCTGGCCGCCGGCCTGCCCGACCGCGACGGTGACTTCACCTGGTCGATCCAACAGGGCGCTGAACTCGGCCGGCCCAGCTTCATCAGGGCCTCGGCGGCAAAGCGCGACGGTGCTGTCGTGCAGATTCGCGTTGGCGGCGGCTCAGTGCTCGTCGGCGACGGCAGCTTCGTCATCAGCTGAGGCGGTTCATGTCCCATCGTTTCGTCCTCGTCGACGTGTTCACGGAAGAAGCCTTCGGCGGCAACCAGCTCGCCGTGTTTCTTGACGGGACCGGCATCTCCGACCGGCGGATGCAGGCCTATGCGCGCGAGCTCAATTTCTCCGAGACCACCTTTGTCCTGCCGCCGCGCAAGCCTGGCCACACGCACCGCGTGCGCATCTTCACCCCAACCATGGAAGTGCCGTTTGCCGGGCACCCGAATATCGGCACCGCCGTCGCGCTCGCCGCCTCCGGTCAGGCGGGCAATCTCGTTTTCGAAGAGGATGTCGGCACGGTTCGGATCGCCACTGAGGCCGGCGGCAATCGCGGCTTTGCCGAACTGACCCTGGAGCGGAAGGCGGAGGTCAGGCCGTGCGATATCCCGCCGGAGCGGCTGGCGGAAATGCTGTCGCTGCCGAAAGACAGGGTCGGCGCCCGGCCCGCCTTCTTCGCCAGTGTCGGCCTGCCCTTCCTCGTGGTGCCGCTGGCCGACCGCGAGGCCGTCGCTGCCGCCAAGCTGCATCCCGTTTGGGAGACGCTGCTGCCGCCGGGCTCATGGTCACGCGACGTCTATATCGTCGCCCGCAACTTCTCCCCCGGAGGCCGCCTGAAGGCTCGCATGTTCGCCCCGGCCGACGGCGTCCCGGAGGACCCCGCCACCGGCTCGGCCGCGGCCGCGCTCGCCGGCAGCCTGGCCGCCGCGCTGCCCGAGGCGGATGGGGAGTTCGACTGGACGGTCGAGCAGGGCGCGGAGATCGGCCGCCCCAGCCTGATCTCGGCCACCGCCGTGAAGCGCGCTGGCCAGGTCGTCGCCATACGGGTCGGCGGCAGCGCGGTGATCGTCGGCGAAGGCGCGTTCAACCCTTAGCGGAACAGCGTATAGAGCGGATCGTCGGGGAACTTGCCGCTCATCCGCACCGGCCCGGCGCCGAACACGCCCTTCTCCACGTCCATGGAGTCGCGGAAGTGGCGCCACCAGTCCCATGTCACGTAGCGATGCAGGATGCGCCAGTTGCCGCCCCGCCGTTCGAATTTGTCGAGATAGCGGCCGCCGACGAACATCTCGTAAGGCTGACCCGAGGCGCGGCGGCGGCGTTCGTAGGCGTGGTAGTAGGTCTCGACCCGCGCGGTGTCGCCGTCGAGTTCGATCAGGATATTGCCCAGCATATGCTGGCTGTGCTCGACCTGGGCGAGCAGCGGCACGCACCAGTCGATGAACGCATAGGCGTTGCCGGTATAGAGGACATGATCGTCGATGGCGTCCGGCCAATAGGCCGAGCGCAGCGTGTCGGCATCGGCCCGATCGATGCCACGGCAATAGCGAAAGAGACAGTCGCGGATCGCCTCGCGCGATTCCATCCGGTCCTGGCGGGCGAGCAGTTCTTCGATCATGGTTGGGTCTTCAGGTGGTGGTCATGACGAGCACGAAAGTTTCTCGCGTCATCAAGGCATCGCGCAAGGCGATATATCGGGCGCTGACCGATCCCGATGCGCTGGCGACATGGCGCGTGCCGGACGATATGACGGGCAGGGTGCATGAATTCGACCTGCGCCCCGGCGGCCGGTATCGGATGTCACTGACCTATACCGATCCGAAAGATGCACCCGGCAAGACAAGCGCGGATACCGATACGTTCGAGGGCCGGTTCGTTGAGCTGATCCGGGACGAAAGGGTGGTCGAGGCCATCGTCTTCGAAGCGGACGACGCTAAATTCGGCGGCGTGATGACAATGACCACCAGCCTTGCTGACGCCGCGGGCGGCACGTTGGTCACCATGCTGCACGAGAACCTGCCCGCCGGCGTAAGGCCGGAGGACAACGAGCTTGGCACGACGATGTCCCTGCGGAAGCTGGCCGCGCTGGTCGAATAGAATCAGGCGGCCGGATCCCGGGCGAACTCCCCGCGCCCCAGCAGCCGGTCGCGGATCTCGTCGGTGGCGACGGCGATGGATTTCAGATCGGTCTGCCAGACCTGGTCCATCTCTCGCATCATCTTGGCAACGGCAGGGCGGGCAGCGATATCGTTGAACCAGCGGCGGACATGTGCGTAGCCGTCCCAGTTGCCGCCCCATTTGGCGGCGCGGTCGCGGGTCCAGGGGAAGGTCGCCATGTCGGCGATCGAATAGTCGTCACCGGCGAGGTACCGGGCCTTTGACAGGCGGTCGTCCAGCACCTCGAACACGCGCACCGCCTGAGTACGGTAGCGGCTTTCGCCGTATTCGTTGCCGGGCGGGGCGAACATCTTGAAATGGGTATACTGGCCGAACATCGGCCCCACGGTCGAAAGCTGCACCGCCAGCCATTCCAGCGCCGAGTAGCGCGCGGCGCCCCTGGGCGCCAGAAAGCGGCCGGTCTTCTCCGCCAGGTAGATCAGGATCGCGCCGGATTCGAATACGGTGATCGGCTGTCCGTCCGGCCCGTCGTCGTCGATCAGCACCGGCACCTTGCGGTTGGGATTGATCGCGGTGAATTCGGGGGTGAAATTCTCCCCCTTCCAAACATCGATCCGAGTCAGCCTGTAGGGCACGGCCAGCTCGTCCAGCATGATCTGGACCTTCTGGACGTTCGGGCTCGACATGCCGAGAAGCTCGAGCATCAGGCGTTTCCTCCAATGGATCTCGACAGCGCGCGTTCGCGCAGCAGAAAGAACAGCGGTATCACGAAAGCGCCCGGCAGGGGCAAGATCAGCGGGACCCAGATCCACGGCCAGCGCATCTTCAGCCGATAAGCCTCGACCACCATGAAGGCGACCACCGGGATGGCGACGAAGACGAGATCGAGCGAGATCGTGATCCCACCCCAGCTACGCGTGAGGTCGGCGAGCATCGTACCGGAATCCCCGACATGCAGCGCGGGATAGCCGACCGCGACCAGCCCGACCGCCGCGCAAATGCCCCAGAAAATCTGGGCCCCGGTCACTTCGAAAGTTCCGGTGTCGTCACCAGCAGCGCGTCGTCGACGAAATGCTGCATCTGTTCGCGATAGGCGTAGTTGAGGTTCAACTTTTTGATCCGCCATGCGCCGTCGCCGCATTCGACGAACACCATGCGGTACTGGCCGAACCCGGCCATGATCTTCATGCCGCCCATCATCACCAGGTCCTGCAGCTTGAAAATGCCGTGGGCCTCTGTGTCGGAGATAACGAAGATTTCCGGATTGTGCCCGAAATGGCTGAGCCGCAGGTCCGGATGGCTCTCATTGGCCTGGAGCCAGGCGCAGATTTCCGCCCGCCCGGTCTTGCACCAGCTGGGCTGGCCCCAGTCGCCATAGGCATCCTCGGTGAACACGTCCGGCAGCTCGTCGAACAGCTTGTAGTCGAGGCAGCGCCAATAGCGGTACATGCTGTGGACCGCCGCATCCTTGATCTCGATGATGCGCAGCCGTTCCTCGACGCTCCTGACCATCGCCTTCCTCCCCGAGAAGCTTTGCTTGATAGCCGATTATGGCGAAACCAGCCGGCGCGACAACGGCCTGATGCCTGCGTCAGCCAGCAAATCCACCCTGTTCGACTATGGTTGTGATATCGCGCGCGCCGTGCAGCACGCGGATAATCACAATTTCGTCCGTGAACGCCTTGTAGTAGATCGCGTAGGAGTCGTGGAACGTAACGCGCAATCCGGGCGCAAGCAGTTCCCGCGCGACGCCTGCAAGAGGAAAATGACGCACCGGCTGAAATGCAGCCTCTATCGCTTCGATGAATCTATTCGCCGCGGTCTCAGTCGCTTCCGAGGCCAAATAAACCCAGATTTCCGTAAGATCGGCCTCGGCGGCATGGGTTAATCGGAGATGGAGCGGGTGGCTAACAGCTTTCTCCCTCGTTCGATAATACGGCTGGCATCGAAGTCCTTCACGCGACCTTCGGCCAGGTCGGCCAAGCCGCGGTCGATATCGGATTTAAGCGCCGCCAATTCTTGTAACTGTAGCGCACGCTTCATTTTCCAATCTCGAAGCGCCTCGCGCACGACCTCGCTGCTCGATGCGTAATCGCCCCCTTCGACCGCGCTCTTAACAACCGCAGCCATGTCGGACGGCAGGGTGATCGTCAGGCGCTCGATGTCGGCCATTGTTCACTCCCATGTTTCAATCGATCTGCATACTTAATCATACTTGTGATGCAGTTGGTCAATGTACAGGGTGTGTTTCAGGTCACGGCCGCGATCTCCAGCGTCCGGCGTGAGGTTGCCGTGCGGCGGTGATCCTGGCCCAGCAGTGTATAGACGGCGGGCAGGACGAACAGGGTGAAAAGCGTGCCGATGGTCATGCCGCTGGCGATGACGATGCCGATCGAGACGCGGCTGGCGGCGCCGGCGCCGCTGGCAGTCAGGAGCGGCAGCACGCCCAGCACCATGGCGGCGGTGGTCATCAGGATCGGGCGCAGGCGGATGCGCGCGGCATGCTGAATGGCAGTGCGCCGGTCGACATGTTCATGAAGCTGCATGTCGTTGGCGAAGGACACCATCAGGATGCCGTGCTTGCTGATGAGCCCGATCAGGGTCACCAGCCCGACCTGGCTGTAGATATTGATCGTCGCCCCCTGGAAGCCCAGCACATTGCCGAAATAGAGCGGGATCAGCGCGCCGCAGATCGACATCGGCACCGACACCATGATCACCAGCGGGTCGCGCACGCTCTCGAACTGCGCCGCGAGCACGAGATAGATCACCAGCAGCGCGAAGGCGAAGGTGTAGAGCAGCGCATTGCCCTCGGTCACGAACTGCCGCGATTCCGAGAGATAGTCGTGGCGGAACCCGGCCGGCAGGTGCTTCTTGGCGGCGGCTTCGAGGAAGGCCACCGCCTGCCCCTGGGTCACGCCCGGCAGCGGCACCGCCTGGAAGGTGGCGGAGTTCAGCTGGTTATACTCGACCAGCGCGTTGGGCGTGGTCGAATTGTCGATGGTCGCGATGGTCGATAGCGGGATCTGGTGGCCGCTGGCGGTCGCGACATAGAACTGCGTCAGGTCCTCCGCGTTCAGCCGATGGTCGCGCGGCACCTGCGGGATCACCTCATAGGACCGCCCGTTCAGCGAGAAGCGGTTGACGTAATTCTCCCCCACCAGCGCCTGTAGCGTGCCGGCAATCGACTGCATGGTGATGCCGAGGTCGTTGGCCTTGGCATGGTCGATCCGGATGTTGAGGGTCGGCTGGTTGAAGTCGAGATCGCTGTCCTGGAAGGCGAACAGGCCGCTCTTCAGGGCATCCATCTTGATCTCGTTCATCACCTTGAAGATGGTCTGATAGTCGGTGACCGACGAGATCACCATCTGCACCGGCGGACCGCCGATCGAACCCGGGATCGAGGACGGGCCGAAGATCAGCAGCCGCAGCCCGGTGATCTTCTGCGCCGCCCCCTGCAGCAGCATCATGATCTGCGCCGAGGAGCGCTCGCGCTCGGCCCACGGCTTGAAGTGGAAGACGAACATGCCGGTGTTCAGGCTTCCGCCGAAGCCGTTGAAATTGACCGTGCGTTCCAGCTCGGGGATCTTTTCGACCGATTTGTAGAACTGCCGTCCATAGGCGTCGACATAATCGAGATTGGCGTATTGCGGCCCCTTGAGCGGGCCGAACAGATAGCCCTGGTCCTCCGGCGGGGCGAGCTCGCTGCGCGACCCGGTATAGAGAAAGAAGATCGAGCCCAGCACCACCGCGGCGAACAGCAGCACGGTCGGGCGATAGTCGAGTAGCCGGTCGAGCTGCCGGCCATAGAAATCGGTGAGCCTGTCATAGAGATGCTCAACCGTGCGGGCGAACTTCCCGTCGGTCATGTCGCGGGTCAGGATCGCCGAGGACATCACCGGCGACAAAGTGAGCGCGATGACGCCCGAGATGATCACCGAGCCGGCGAGCGAGAAGGCGAATTCGCGGAACATCACGCCGGTGACGCCCGACAGCATGCCGATCGGCGCATAGACCGCCGCCAGCGTCAGCGTCATGGCGACAACCGGGCCCACGATCTCGCGGGCGCCGATCAGCGCCGCCTGAACCGGCGAGAGGCCTTCCTTGATATGCCGGTGCACGTTCTCGACGACGACGATGGCGTCGTCGACCACCAACCCGATCGCCAGCACCATCGACAGCAGGGTCAGGAGATTGATCGAGAAGCCCATTGCCAGCATCAGCGCGCCCGCCCCGACCAGCGACAGCGGGATCGTGACCAGCGGGACGATCACCGCGCGCAAGGACCCCAGCGACAGGAAGACGACGACCACGACGATGCCGACCGCCTCGGCCAGGGTTCGCGACACTTCATCGATGGATGACTGGATATAGATCGTCGCGTCGTAGACGACCTTGCCGCTGAGATTCGGCGGCAGGTTGGGCGCGATCTCGGCCATGCGCTTGCGGACCAGCTTGGCGGTGTCGAGCGGATTACCGGTCGGCGCCTGGTTGATCATCATCATTCCGGTCTTGCGGTCATCGATCCAGCCGGACTGCGTGATGGCCTGCTGGTCGAGCTCGACAGTGGCGACGTCGCGCATCCGCACGATGCTGTCGCCCTGGGCCTTCACCACCATGTTCTGGAACTGCTCGACGTCCTTCAGGCCGGTATCTGCGATGATGTTGGCGACAGTGAAATAGCTCTTCGCCTGGCCCGGCGCCGACTGGACGTTATTGGCGAGCAGGGCGGCCGAGATATCCGCCCCGGTGATGCCGCGGGCGGCCATGCGCTGCGGATCGAGCCACAGGCGCATCGCGAAGGTGGCGCCGCCGGCGACGATGGCCGAACCGACGCCGGGAACGGTCGACAGGATCGGCTGGACGGTGCGGTTCAGATAGTCGGTGATCGCGGCCGGCCGCATATCCTCGCTGGAGAAGGAGAGGATCATGATCGAGCTGCCGGCGTTGCCCAGCGCGCTCTGCTTGGCAACCACCGGGTCGTTGGCCTCGCGCGGAATCTGATACTTCACCTGCTGGACCTTGGAGAGCACCTCGGTCAGCGCCTTGTCGGCGTCATAGTTCAGCTGGAGATAGATGGTGATATTGCTCGTCCCCTGCCCCGAGCTGGCGGTGATGTAGTCGATGCCCTCGGTCGAGGAGATCGCCTGCTCCAGGGGCGTGGTGATGAAGCCCTGCATCAGCTCGGGCGGGGCGCCCGGATAGCTGGTCGAGACCGAGATCGAGGCGGATTGCAGGTCGGGGAACTGCCGGATCGGCAGCTCCATCATCGCGCGCAGGCCGATGAAGAAGATCAGCGCGCTGACGACGCCGGCCAGTACCGGACGCCGAATGAAGAGATCGGTAAAGCGCATGGCTAGAAGCGCGTCGTGGAGGGCTGGGTCGCGAGCGGATTGTCGGGCGAGATCGCCACGACGGTGCCGTTATTGAGCTTGAGCTGGCCGGAGGCGGCCACCCGATCCCCGGCATTCAGGCCGGACAGGATCGCCACCTTGCCGTCAAACTTGTCGCCGGTCTTCACGAACGCGCGGGTGACCTTGAGCACGGGCTTGCCGTCCTCGCCCTTCTCCTCATGCACGACGAAGACCGAATCGCCGTAAAGGCTGAAGTCGACCGCCGTCTCGGGCACGATCACCATGGCCGGCGCATCGGGCAGCGAGACCTGGGCGTTGGCGAACATGCCGGGAAGCAGCGCGTGATCGGGATTATCCAGGGTCGCCTGGACCAGGATGGTACGGGTCTGCGCGCTGATCTGGGGCTCGATCGCGGTGATCCTGGCCTGGAACACGCGGCCGGGATAGGCGTCGGCCTTGATGCCGACATCCTGCCCGACCTTGACCTGGGCAGCGACCTGCTCAGGCAAGGTGAAATTGGCCCATAGCTGCGACAGGTCGGTCAGGGTCACCAGCGATCCGCCCGGATTCACATAGCCGCCGACATTGACCTGACGCACACCCAGTTGCCCGGTAAAGGGCGCGCGGACCAGCTTCTGGGCGATCAGCGCCTGGGTCTTGGCAATACCGGCCATGGCCTGGTCGCGCAGCGCCTGCTGCTGGTCGACCACCATGCGGCTCTGGAATTCGCGGGCCGAAAGCTGCTTGTCGCGATCCAGATTGGCGCCGGCGACACGGGCCTGCGCCTCGTAAGAAGCGAGGTCGCCCTTCTCAGGCGCGTCGTTCAGCTGGACCAGCGGATCGCCGGCTTTCACCTCGGCCCCCGGCTCGAACATGATCTGGGTGATCAGGCCGCCCACCTCGGGCGCAACCGTCACCTGGTGGACGGCCTGGAGCGTGCCGATGCCCGTGAGATATTTGGCGACCGGCTTCATCTCAGCCGTCACCGCGGTGATCGGGGTCGGCGGCATGTGATAGGCCATGCGCGCGGCCGTACTGGCGGCGTCGAAACGATGATAGGCGATGAAAGCGGCGACGACGCCGGCCAGCACCAGCGCAGTAATGCCGAAGACCTTCCACTGGCTCCGCGGCAGGCGCGGCTCATAACGCATCGAGTCCGAAATCTCGCGTGAAGGCACTGGATCCAGCGGCATTGGGCTACTCTGATAGGGCCGCGAAAACGAAACGGCCGTGTCGAATAACACTCTATACGGATTTAGTTCACAAAAGGAAAGATGCTGCAAAGGCGAACAAACACATTGTTCGCGCTAATCTGCCTTTCGCCTCAGAACCGTGGCCGTCAGCGCCACCACGGATGCCGTCGCGATGATCAGCGTGCCCAGCGCGTTGATTTCCGGATTCACGCCCAGCTTGACGCTGGAATAGATCAGCAGCGGCAGGGTCGTGGCGCCCGGGCCGGTCACGAAGGCGGTGATGATGAAATCGTCGAGACTGAGGGAGAAGCTCAAGAGCCAGGCCGCGGCCAGGGAGGGGGCGATCAGCGGCAGGACGACGGAAAAGAAGGTCGCGACCGGGCGGGCGCCCAGATCGGCCGCCGCCTCCTCGAGCGAAGGGTCGAGCGCGGCGATGCGGGCCTGGATCACCACCGTGGCATAGGCGACGGCGAAGGTGATATGGGCGATGGCGATGGTGGCGGCGCCACGGCCCTGGGGCCAGCCGGTGAGCTTTTCCATCAGCACGAACAGCAGCAGCATCGACAGGCCGGTGGTAACCTCCGGCAGCACCAGCGGGGCGGTCACGAGGCCCGAAAGCAGCGAACGGCCGCGGAACTTGCCGAAGCGGGTGAGGCCGTAGGCGGCCAGGGTGCCGATGACGATCGCCCCGGTCGATGCGGTGACGGCGATGCCGACCGACAGCTTCAGCGCGTCGAGCACGCGGTCGTCCTGCACCAGCTCGCCATACCATTTGGTCGAGAAGCCGCCCCAGACCGTGACCAGCCTGGACGCGTTGAAGGAATAGAAGACGACCGACAGGATCGGGATGAACAGGAACAGATAGCCGAGCGCCAGAACGAGGCCGCCGGCGATCCTGCCTCGTCGCCCCGCCTGCATCAGACCCGTCCCTCGGCACCCTGGCGGCCCTGCACCAGGAACAGCGGGACCGCGAGGATCAGCAGCAGCACCACGGCGATCGCCGAGGCGACCGGCCAGTCGCGGTTGGCGAAGAACTCGGTCCACAGCACCGTGCTGATCATCGGCAGCTTGGCCGAGCCCAGCAGCTCGGGGATCAGGTATTCGCCGCTGGCCGGCACGAAGACCAGCAGGGCGCCGGCCATGGTGCCGGGCCAGGACAGCGGCAGGGTGACGCGGAAGAAAGCCGACCACGGCTTGGCGCCCAGATCGGCCGCGGCCTCCAGCAGGGTCCAGTCGAGCTTCTGCAACGTGGCGAACAGCGGCAGGACCAGGAACGGCAGGTAGGAATAGACCATGCCGATCTGCACCGCGACCGGCGTGTTGAGGATCACCAGCGGATCATGGATCAGCCCCAGCTTGATCAGGAAGCCGTTCAGCAGCCCGTTTTCCTTGAGGATGCCGATCCAGGCATAGACGCGGATCAGCGACGAGGTCCAGAACGGCAGCACGATGCCCATGACCAGCAAGGGCTGGATGCGCTCAGGCGCGCGGGCCATCACATAGGCCATGGGATAACCGATCAACAGGCACAGCACCGTCGTCTCGAAAGCGATGCCGATCGAGTTCAGGAAGCCGCGCAGATACAGGCTGTCGCTGCCCAGCAGCGCGTAATTATCGAAATTGATGTTGAAGATCGTATGGCCGTCCTTCCAATGGACGAACATCTCCAGCGGCGGCGCGCCGTAGGTCGCAGTCGAGATGCTGATCGCCAGCACGATCAGAAGCGGCGCCAGCACGAACAGCGCCAGCCAGAACCATGGCAGCGCCAGTACGTCGCGCTCTCGCTGCTTCGCCGCGCTCAATGGGTGAGCACCACCGGCGCATCGGCCGGCCAGGAGAGCCAGGCGCGGTCGCCGGGCTCGGGGTCGCCCGGCACGTGCGCGGTCGCGACCCGCACCTCGGCCCCACCATCGAGACGGACCTTGTAGGCCTGGAAGTCGCCATGGAAGGCGATGGCCTCGATCACGCCCGAGGGCCAGGGCCCGCCCGCGGCCGGCGCGGTCGAGAGCGAAATCCGTTCGGGGCGCAGCGCGATCCAGCCCTTGGCCTCGAGCGTCTCACCGGTGGCGCAGGTGACGCCCAGCCCGGTCAGGACGACGCGGCCAGGGCCGGCGGGCTCGGCCTCCAGAATGTTGGCGCTGCCGATGAAGTCGGCCACGAAGCGGCTTCGGGGCCGCTCATAGATGGTGCGCGGCGTGCCCTGCTCGATCACGCGGCCCTGATCCATGATGGCGATCTTGCAGCACATCGCCATCGCCTCCTCCTGGTCGTGCGTGACCATGACGAAGGTGATGCCCAGCTGGTCCTGAAGCTTCATCAGCTCGAACTGGGTATGCTCGCGCAGCTTCTTGTCCAGGGCCGACAGCGGCTCGTCCAGCAGCAGCACCTTGGGTTTCAGCACCAGGGCGCGGGCCAGCGCCACGCGCTGCCGCTGGCCGCCGGAGAGCTGGCTGGGCTTGCGGCCGCCCAGCCCGCCCAATTTCACCAGCTCCAGCGCCTCCTCCACCCGGGACGCGCTCTCGCTGCCTGAGACCTTTGCCTGCTTCAGCCCGAAGGCGATGTTCTTCGCCACCGTCATATGCGGGAACAGGGCATAGGACTGGAACATCATGTTGGTCGGCCGCTCATAGGGCGGCATATCGGTGACATCGACCCCGTCGATCAGCACCCGGCCCGCGGTCGGCGTCTCGAACCCGCCGAGCAGGCGGAGCAACGTGGTCTTGCCGGAGCCCGAGGCGCCGAGCAGGCCGAACAGGTCGCCCGCCTCGATGTCGAGCGACACATCCTCGACGGCGACGGTTTCACCGAAACGCTTGGTCAGTCCTTCGAGCCTGATCAGCGGTGCCATTTTGCCTAAAGCGTCCTGCCGGCTGGTGTTTTCGAAACGGTGCGATCGACCGCCTTTACCGCAATAGCAGGAAAGTGCGGTGCAACTCCATCCTCGGTTGCTGTCCCGCGCATCATGATCCCGACCGAATCCGGGTCCAGGCGCGGCTGCGCTTGCGGTCATAGGCGCGCGAGGCGACCGGCCCGGTGAACAGGGTCTTTTCGACCTCGGGCGTCGGATAGACCTGAGGGTCGGACAGCAACTCGGGCCGGACCAGATCGGCGGTTTCCTTGACGCCCGTGCGCGCATTCACCGTATTGGCGGTGCCCGCCATCACCTCGGGCCGGAGGTTGTAGTCGATCCATTTCAGCGCTGCATCGGGATGCGGCGCGTCTGCCGGGATCGCCATGGAATCGATATAGACCAGCGTTCCTTCCTTCGGCTGGAAGTAATGTACCTCCACACCGTTCCCCGCTTCCCGCGCGCGAACGCTGGCGATCACCACGTCGGTCGAATAGCCGAAGGAGAGGCAGGCATCGCCGTTGGCGAGATCGTTGATGTAGCCGGAACTGTCGAACTTGCGGATATAGGGCCGGATCTTCTGCAGCACGTCGGTTGCGGCCTGAAGGTCTTCGTCCTTCTCGCTGTCGGTATCGAGGTGCAGGTAGTGGAGCACCTCCGGGATCACGTCGCTGGGCGAATCGAGCACGGTGATGCCGCAATCCTTCAGCTTCGCCGCATTCTCGGGCTTCAGCAGCAGGTCGAGACTGTCCATCGGCTGGTCGGGCAGCAGTTCCCGCACCTTCCTGATATTGACCCCCAGCCCGACCGTACCGGCGATCCACGGAACGGAGTATCTGTTGCCGGGATCGTATTTCGATTCGGCCGCCAGCAAGGCGGGATCGAGGTTGCCGTAGTGGGGCAGCTTGCTCTTGTCGATCTCCTTGTACAGCCCGGCGGTGATACCGCGGGCGACGAAGGGGACGAAGGTGGGCGTCACGATGTCATAGCCGGAATGGCCCGCGGCCAGCTTGGCCTCGACCGTCTCATTGGTGTCGTAGACGTCGTAATTGACCTTGAGCCCGGTTTCCTTGGTGAACCCATCGATGACATCGGGGCCGATATAGTCGCTCCAGTTATAGACATTGACGACCGGATCGTCGGTATGGGCGGGCCGCAGCGAGACCATGGCCCAGAGTGCTGCGACCACAATGACGATCAAGGCCCATACCCGCATTCCCGCAACGCTCCGATTGCCCGCGATCCCTCAGCTATAGGGCCATCGCGGGCGGTTGGAAATCGCGATCTCCGCCGCGCACGCTTGACAGATGTCGGCGGCCAAGGCTTTGGTCAGCGCCCGAAAGCGCCGAGCCATCCGGCGCGGACCTGCACGAGGGAAGTTACAGCGTGTCCCATAAGATTCTTGCGTCGTGCCTGACGGCGGCGACGCTGCTCGTCTCGACCGGTGCCTGGGCGCAGAACGCCGCCCAGCGCGAACCCGGCTTCCCCACCTTCTCGGCGCCGCCGGTAACCGACACCAAGGGCCAGGCCATTTTCAAGGAGCGCTGCTCCATCTGCCATGACCAGAAGGAAAGCCGCGCCCCGGCCACCGCCTATCTGTCGACCCGCCTGCCGAGCGAGATCATCTACACGCTGACCAAAGGCGAGATGATCAATCAGGCGGCCGGCCTGTCGGCCGACGACATCCATTCGGTCGCCCGCTTCCTGACCGGCCGCGAGATCGATCCCGAGGCGCCGATGGACGCCAACATGTGCAAGACGCCGGGGCAGATCGAGACCGATTCGAAGCAGTGGGCGAGCTGGGGCCACGACGTGCGCAACACCCGCTTCCAGACCGAGCCCGGCCTCACCGCCGCCGACCTGCCGAAGCTGAAAGTCAAATGGGCCTTCGCCCTGCCCGGCCTGACCGGCGCGCCCACCGTCGCCGGCGACCACCTCTACGTCACCAGCCGGATGGGCAAGATCTTCTCGCTGAATGCCCAGACCGGCTGCACCTACTGGTCTTTCCAGGCCGACAGCCCGATCCGTAACGGCATCGCGATCGGCCTGCTGGCCGGCGGCAAGGCCGGCGCCTATTTCGGCGACCAGCATGCCGTAGTCCACGCGCTGGACGCGGCTACCGGCAAGACGCTGTGGGAAACCAGGATCGACGATTATCCCAATGCCCGGGTCGTCGGTTCGCTGACCTTCCACAACGGCGTGGTCTATGCCCCGGTGACCTCCGCCGACGAAGTGGACGCGAACGATCCATCCTATGAGTGCTGCAAGTTCCGCGGCAGCGTTACCGCGCTGGACGCCGCGACCGGCAAGGTGATCTGGAAAGGCTACACCATCGCCGAGGAGCCGCATCCGACCCGCAAGAACGATGCCGGCACCCAGATGTACGGCCCCTCGGGCGCGGGCGTGTGGTCGGCCCCGACGGTCGATGAGAAGCGCGGCCTGGTCTATGCCGCCACCGGCGACAGCTATACCAACGTGGCGACCGATGCGACCGACGCGGTCGTCGCCTTCGACATGAAGACCGGCAAGCGCATGTGGGCCTCCCAGGTGCTGAAGGACGATGCCTGGCTCTATAAGTGCGAGGGCAAGCCGGTGGGCAACTGCCCGGCGCCGCAGGGGCCGGACCACGACTTCTCCAGCCCACCGCTGATGCAGACGATGGCCGACGGCAAGGACATAATCGTGTCCGGCTCCAAGTCCGGCCAGGTCTGGGCCTTCGACCCGGACAACAAGGGCAAGATTCTGTGGCACGCGACGGTGGGCAAGGGCTCGTCGTCCGACCCCATCTGGGGCTCGGCCGCCGACAAGGACCGCGTGTATGTCGGCACGCCCAGCGCAGCGCTGACCCAAGGCAAGCAGGGCGGCTTCAGCGGCATCGACCTGAAGACCGGGCGCATCCTGTGGCACACCGAATCCCCGGCCCAGACCTGCGGCTGGGGCGAGGCCGGCTGCAACCACAAGCAGACCGCCGCCGTGACCCTGATCCCGGGCGCCGCCATCCAGGGCGCGATGGACGGGCACCTGCGCGCCTACGACACCGCCACCGGCAAGATCCTGTGGGATTTCGACGACGTGCAGACCTGGGACGCAGTCAACGGCGTGAAGGCCTTCGGTGGCAACCTGGACGGCTCGCCGCAGATCGTGTCCAACGGCACGCTGTTCCTCAACGCCGGCAACTCGGCCTTGTCATCGCCGCGCCACGGCGACGCAGTGCTGGCGATCACGGTGGACGGAAAGTAGGCCGCCGCAAAGGCGTTACATTATTTCCCTTGCATGAGCGGCTGATTCCCGGATTTTGGAGGCCTGACCCTTCATCCGGGAGTTAGCCGTGGCCGAGCCTGATCCGTCTCATATCCTGCAAATCGGCATGGGCTTCTTCGCCTCGAAGACCCTGCTGTCGGCCGTCGAGTTGGGCCTGTTCACCACCCTGGCGAAAGGTCCTGCGACCGGAGATGAGATCGGTAAGGCGCTTGGCCTCAACCCGCGCGCCATTCCCGATTTCCCCGACGCGCTGGTGGCGCTGGGCCTGCTGGCCCGCGAGGGCGACGGTCCGGGCGCGCGCTATGCCAACACGCCCGACGGCGCAACCTTCCTCGACCGGGAGAGCCCGGCCTATGTCGGCGGCATATTGGAGATGGCGAATGCCCGCCTCTACCGCTTCTGGGCCGACCTCACCGAGGGCCTGAAGACCGGCCAGCCGCAGACCGAGATCAAGCATACCGGCGCCCCCATGTTCGCCACGCTCTATGCCGAGCCGGAGCGGCTGGAGCAGTTCATGAACGCCATGGCCGGCATCTCGGCCGGCAATTTCAGGCTGCTCGCCCAGACGTTCGATTTCTCGGGCGCCAAGACGCTCTGCGATGTCGGCGGCGCGACGGCGCAACTGTCCTGCTTCGTCGCCGAGGCCAACCCGCATATGCGCTGCACCAGCTTCGACCTGCCGGCGGTCAAGCCGATCGCCGAGCGGCGGATCGCCGGGATGGGGCTGGGCGACCGGGTGACGGCCGTCGGCGGCGACTTCTTTGCCGACCCGCTGCCCAAGGCCGACATCGTCACCATGGGCATGATCCTGCACGACTGGAACCTGGAGAACAAAAAGCTGCTGATCCGCAAGGCCTACGAGGCCCTGCCCCCCGGCGGCGCCTTCATCGCGGTGGAATCCCTAATCGACGACGCCCGCCGCAGCAACGCCTTCGGCCTCTTGATGTCGCTCAACATGCTGATCGAGTTCGGCGACGCCTTCGACTATACCGGCGCCGACTTCATCGGCTGGTGCCGCGAAGCGGGATTCCGGGAGTTCAGGATCATACCGCTGGCCGGGCCGTCCAGTGCGGCGGTCGCTTATAAGTAGGTTTCCAGATATTCTAAACTCTACCCATTATCGTCATGGCCGGGCTTGACCCGGCCATCCACGCGGCCCCGCTGGCGCATATGATGGGCCTTCGCGCTTTCGGCACCCCGTGGATGCCCGGATCAAGTCCGGGCATGACGAAAAAGGTGAGATTCAGGATCAAATGGATAGCGCAAAAAAGATCGTGCAGGGGCTAGAGGAAGCCCTGGCCCATGCGCAGGGTAAGGATGTCCTCTGTCTTGTTGTGCATATGCCCAGCGCGCTCGATGTAGATCGCCGCACTTTGGACGGAGATCAGCCCGGCAATCCGTCCATTCTGGGAATGTCTTCCAGACGCTCGTCCCACTGAGCCCGGCTGGCGACGCAAATATGCGCGTCAGGTCGGATACCGATCGCGCTATCGAGGCTTCCGGCCGGCACGATCAGCGGGCGGCCTGCCGATGGAACGCGCGGGAGAGCCGATCCGCATTCCACGCAAAAGCTCTTTTCATGACGCGTCCCGGGAACCCGATAGGTCCTGACGCTATCCTGCCCCGACAGCCAGGCAAGCGTTGCCGTCGCCGAAAACAAGTTGGCCCCATGCGCCGATCCGGTGTCCTTTCGGCAACGCGAGCAATGACACAAGAAAAAGCGCTCGAATTCTCCGGAAATCCGAAAGGTCACCGTGCCGCACTGGCAGGAGCCCGAACTCGTTTGAGCCATGGGAACATTCACCTCCGGTCCGGATGGCGGCTAACGATACCCCAACCGCGTCTCGATCGCGTCCCACAGGATCGCCTCGAGCGCCACGCCGTTCAGCCGGTTGATCTCCTGGATGCCGGTCGGTGAGGTGACGTTGATCTCGGTCATGTAGTCGCCGATCACGTCGATGCCGACGAAGACCAGGCCCTGTTCGCGCAAGGTGGGGCCGATGGCGGCGCAGATGTCCTGCTCGCGTTTGGTAAGCTCCGTCGCCTTGGCCGAGCCGCCGGCGTGGAAATTGGCGCGGGCCTCACCCTGCTGCGGCACGCGGGAGACGGCGCCCACCGCCTTACCCTCGATCAGGATGATGCGCTTGTCGCCCTGGCGGATTTCCGGGAGGTAGCGCTGGACGATCACCGGCTCACGATAGAGCGCGGTGAAGGTTTCCAGCAGCGCGCCCAGATTCTCATCCTGCGGCGTGATGTGGAACACGCCCGAGCCGCCATTGCCGAACAGCGGCTTGACGATGATGTCCTTATGCCGCGCCCGGAAATCGAGCACGGCCTCCTTGTCGCTGGTGATGAGCGTCGGCGGCATCAGGTCGGGGAAATGGGTGACGAACAGCTTCTCCGGCGCGTTGCGGACCGAGGCCGGATCGTTCAGCACCAGGGTGCCGGGCTGGATATGCTCCAGCATGTGAGTCGCGGTGATATAGGCCATGTCGAAGGGCGGGTCCTGGCGCATCATCACCAGATCCAGCTTGGCGAGGTCCATCCGCTCGGGCGCGCCGGCAGTAAAATGCTTCCCGCGTTCCCGCACTACCGTGAAAGGCCGCACGGTGGCGCTCAGCCTGTTGCCCTCCAGCACAAGCTGGCGCGGCAGGTAGTGATAGAGATTGTGCCCGCGCTTCAGCGCCTCCAGCGCCATCATGAAGCTGGAATCGGTATCGATATTGATCGTTTCCAGCGGGTCCATCTGGAACGCGATATTGAGGCCCATTGCGCAATCCCTTACTGCCGGGTCTCCGGCCTGAAAACTGGCGGCCGGGTGAGCCTGTATTTAGTGGCACCCCCCGGTACCCGGCAACCCGCTCATTCCGATCAGTCATGTTCCCAGCGACCGGTGCTCGCAAGCGCCTTGAGCGCGCCGGCGCGCACCGCGCCATCGCCGGCCGGATCGGCCGCGAGGGCCTCCAGTGCTTCGCGGCCGTATCGTTCGCCCTGCCAGCGCAGATATTTGTAGTCGAATCCATCCGCCGTGACCCGGCCGGATTTGAGCAGCGCGATCTGGCTGGCGACCGCGATGCGGGCCGGATCGGCAACGGGTGTCAGCAGCGCCAGCAGGACAAAAAGGGTCACGAAGGACGCTACGACGTTGGCCCGCTCAAGCCCGCGCAGCCCCAAACCCCATCGCATAAGGGCGAGCAGATAACCGGCGGCATAGCAGGCCGCGATGAGCACCGCGGCAGCCGCAAGTACCCGGCTGACAGTCCAGCCATGCTGGCCGACGCGCAGCGCGACAGCCATGGCGGCGATGGCGACGATGGGGGCCAGCTCAACCACGCCGACCGCGGCGCCGATCCGCAGGATGGACGACGCCGCGCCGCCGGCCGCGCCGTCGCGATAGACCGCATTCACCAACGCGATCGTCACCCCGGCGACGGCAAGCAGC